>JAAUXT010071617.1_pt1 | contig 36839 bp, 27 predicted proteins | sample 7278171 | NCBI WGS metagenome assembly JAAUXT01 (sample SAMN14350112, study PRJNA611818) | marine sediment metagenome | isolation source: surface marine sediment (1.8m) | place: French Polynesia: Moorea | collected 2018-08 | reverse complement strand
CACTTTCAAACTCGCGTTCACAGATTTAGCCTCTTGATGCCTATAGGTGATTCTCACCATCACCATACATTATACATAATGTATGCTTCAAGGTTCAAATCACCTAAAAACTCCAGATAATTTGGGTGCATTCTTGGTGATAAATAATTACACAAAAACAATTGAGATTGACCATTTGTACATCTGCTTGTTTGTGTTTCAGTCACTGTGTTTAGGTCTCTGTGTTTTGGTTGCTGTGTTTTGGTCACTGTATTTAGGTCACTGAGTTTAGATTGCTGTGTTTGGGTCACTGTGTTTAGGTGGCCATGTTTCGGTTGCTTGCATGGTTCCTCAACTCACCGCGAGTTCCATAGAGTTATTTTTTCAGTGTGAGTTCAGAAAACACAGTGAGAACTTTCTTATGCATTGGAAGGCTGATGGAAAAAGCTGCGTTTTGACAAGAAATTGCATTTTGGTTGCCCCACTTGTCCATGACGGTCGTCAGTTTGCAACGTGTCCTCTGCTTTCAGGAAATGTGAACATCTCAGCAGAATTGTTTGTGTCATGGATTGATGACAATTACCAGAGATATTATGATGAGTACACATTTGCTGGGAACACTTTGGTGTTTCCGGCCGTATGCAATGAAACTCTTGACAAAGAGCAAACTCCACTTGTGAAATGCCACAATTACAGCTCCTCATCAAATGGTGAAGGTGGTGAAAAATGCTCTCTTGTGTTTCCCTGGTATTTCATTTCTCTTCATGTTGGCTGGCACATGCAATACTGCCAAGAAGAAAAGTTTAGCAAACATAATAAAGTTTCATGGAATGAAGCATCAAATATGTGCAAATCTGCTGGGGGCTTTTTGCCCATCTTCAGAAGTTTGGAGGAACTGGAAGAATTTGTTGCTTTGCTGAAGTTGACTCCTTACAAAACTACATTCGTTCGTACTGGGCATAAAATGATCATGGAACTGTCCAATCACGGCAAAGTGTTGCTCAGTGCACTGCACTTCCCTTCAAAGGTAGATATAGCCAAGTTTGGAAGGAGATCAATTCCTCCATCTCCTGAAAATTACCAAACTGTTTTCATTGGTTTGACACGAAATCCTGAAAGGAAGGTAAGGCCACACTTTCTGGGTTCCTTGTCTTCAGCCCATCATTCTTGCTTCGTATTTTCGACCAAGCAGATCTTCAAGAGAAGACGCAAATGTTTCAGGATTTGGCTCCACAAGGCATTTCCTTTGTCATAAAATTGCATTTTTGACCGCGGGTCATGTCTGATTGGTTTGTTGTGTCCGCCTTGATAGGACAAGATGTAGAAAGCACCTCAGTGATTCTATGTTGCCTTGATTTCAGGGTTCCTACGTGTGGCAAAATGGTGACCCTGTTTCGTTCACAAAATGGTCAACGGACACTTCGATGCAGCCAACTGTGCACTTTTTTGTGCGAGGTCACACGAAGGGAACAAAAGACATTCCTTATTGCAAGTACAACTCCACAAAAGAGTTGTGGCTTGTGGCCAATACCAACACAAGAACAAATTCAAACCACAGACCAAAGCCATATGTGCAGGGTGAATTCAAATGTGTTGCAATGACACTCAGAAATCTGGCAGATCCTCAGTGGATACTTGTCAACTGCAGTGATTCACTGTCCAATGTTGTTTACTGCATGATAGAGAAGAACAAGAGATGTTCAAAAGAGATAGATTGTGAACAAAAACACTTTGCAGCAAAGAATAATAATGTTTGCAAAAAGAACAGAACATTGCTCATGAATTTATGTTACCACTTCACTTGGACAAATCTCAGTGCAACACTCAAAAGCAAAGTACATCACATTTTTCCAAAGAGAGAATTACAGATACTGTTTGATGCAATCAGTGATTCCTTTCCACCAATATTTTCAGTGAATATCTCTCATTTCGTCAAGTTCAACAAATGTTCTAAAACTTATAGCTCTGAACAGAAGGTCATTGAAACAGAGTATTTCTCTGCATTGCTTATTTCTGTACATAAACTGAAGCCTGCAAAGAAAAAGAACAACATTTTCAACTGTGCTGGAAAATCTTACATTGCAATGCTTTATGTGTGTGATGGGAAGCAAGACTGTCCAAGCAGAGCGTATGATGAAGAAGGATGTGTGTGCAACAAAACCAAGGCGTACTCTGGCAAATGCAAATATGTTGTTGGTCAGTCAAGCATGAGGAGCTGTTCAGCATTTTTTGTGACAACAAGCCAGAAAGAGTGCGAGTTGTATTCTGGAGACGAAAGGTTGAATCACAACGCGAAGATGCTTGTGAAATCAGGGGTGGACATCTCAACCGAGCAAATGTCACTGAGAAATACAATGGTCAATTCCGCAAAGGAAGGAAACAGTGATGCAAAACGTCTGTCAGAAAGTTGCGAGAGAAAGGGACAGCTGACTTGCTTATTTGGACACCTAAAATGTTACAACATTTCTCAGATTTGTGTTTACAAATTGAACACAAGTGGACACATCAAACCCTGCGCTTCTGGAGATCACATTCACAACTGCACAGCATTTGCTTGCAATGGAATGTTCAAGTGTCCAGGTTATTATTGTGTTCCTTGGTCATATGTATGTGATAGTAAGTGGGATTGTCCAACTGGCTTTGAAGAGACAACACGTAGTTGTCATAAGCACCATGCTTGCCTTCATTTATTCAAATGTAGAAATTCTCGTTGTGTACACTTGGGCAATGTTTGTGATGGACAGAGAGACTGTCCATTTGGAGATGATGAATTTTATTGTTCACTTCAGATATTGATGTGTCCATCTGATTGTGAATGTTTGTTGTTCACTTTGAGATGCTACAATACAACTTTCTCACCAGAAAACAATATGCCATTTCACATTGTGTGGATTCATGTTGCTTCATTCACATCAACACTGTCTAGTTTAGTTTTTAAGGATGCTGTTGTGCTAGCTATGACAAAGACAGGTCTTACAAACTTGTGTGAACTTATATTTCAAATGAAAAATCTCATCAAACTTGATGCTAGCTTTAACTCTGTAACTACTGTGCAACCTGGATGTTTTCAACTGACTTTGCAGTTGAGGTTTGCTGTTCTTGCCTGTAACCAAATATTATTGCTGAAGTCAGAAACCTTTCTTCCTCTTTCAAACTTACAAATCCTAAATTTGACTGGAAACCAAATAACTCTCCTGCAGAATTTTTTGTTTTCTAACAATTCAAAACTAAAAACACTCTCTTTGAACAACAACAGTATTGCAAAAGTTGAAAAAGGTTTGTTCAAAGGAACTCATTTGTTCTTTCTTCAAACAGACAATTTTGCTCTCTGTTGCATTTTGCCATCTGGTGGAAAATGTACAATGGAACTTCCTTGGTATCTTTCCTGTTCTAAATTGTTGCCAAATTTGGGAATTCAAATAACATTTTACTCTGTTTCATTCATTATGGTCATCTTTAATTTCTTTTCAACAATTCTGCAAAAGATATCTTTTCTTCTTAAACTGGAGAAAACAGGAGCATATGGGGCAACTATAGCATCAATTAATATTGGAGACATTTTTTGTGCAGTACCTCTGTTTGTCCTCTGGGCAGCTGACCTATACTTCAAAGCACCTTTCATCCTCAATGAAATAGAGTGGAGATCAGGGGGTTTGTGCTATCTATCATTTGGTATTACACTTTGGTTTGCCTTATTGTCACCAATTCTTCTCAGTTTTTTGTCTTTGTCAAGACTTATGGTTGTAATGCATCCTATGGACACAAATTTCAAGCAAACAAAGTATGTACTGAAGTTCCTTGCAATTATTTTTATATTTTGTGCAATTCTTGCTTGTACCTTGACAATCCTGACCTGGGTTCTACTGTCATTGATTCCATTCATTTTGTGTTCACCATTTGTTGACCCAATGGATTCTTCTGTTGTAATTAGTGTCTTGACTTGGGTTGTTGTGATTTTTCAGGTCGGTGCTGCAATATTTATCATTGTTGTATACATGATTCTGGTGAGATCATTGAAGATATCTCAAAAAGCAATTCAACAAGCAGCATCAAAGAAACAATCAAATGTTGCATTGATTGTTCAAGTTATCATTGTAACAAGTTCCAACATCCTTTGTTGGGTTCCAAGTGGCGTGATCTTTCTAACCTCTTTGTTTCTGGAAGAGTACCCTGTTACCATGGTGATATGGATAACTATAGCAGTGGCTCCTTCAAACTCTGTTGTTAATCCAGTGGTGTTCGGAGTGACATCGCTGAGAAAAATCTTGAAGAAACAAACAGTTTGAGGAGCAAAACTGCAGCATGTTTCCTGGAAGAGTTCCTTTCCTGGATTATTTGTGTGTGGCTCACAGACTGAGCACACACGGTTTGCTTGACATTGAGTTTTTTTGCACTAAAGAAAAACTGAACAGAAATAGAAATTAGGTGGTCGCTTGATGTTGTATCAACCGAACAGGCTCTGCTGAAGATCTGTCACAACCTGGACACTGGACAAGAAGGGTGGATCGTTGCGGTTCTCACTACTGCACACAGGTTTGCTTAAATCTGGTGTGTCATGTAAATCTGTTCTTGCCTTGCCTTTTTTAAAGCGATGATCCAAGGATGCAAGAGAAGTGACCCAGATTTTTTGCGCTGCCTGAGTTTTCTTATTCAAATGAGTGCAATACGAGGGAAATTGAATAAGTTTTTCCATTTTTGACAGGTGGGAGCTTTCAAACATTTTTCTGAACTTTGTCCACAAAGAGGTAGGGACGTGCACTGTACATAATGGACAGAATGACAGAATGATAGAATAAGTCCTGTCAATCAAAAAGGTCACCCAGCAATTAATCAGCCAATGGAACACAAGACCAATGGAACCAGTGCAAGTTTATTTTCCTGTCGTTGGGAGGGCACACGCACACACAAGAAATTGTGACGAAGCCCAATCACTTTACATACTTTGAGAAAAACAACCTGCGCGATTTGATTACTTTTCTGGATTGCTCCCACAGGAGCCGGGAACAGAGCTGGTATTTACTTTCTGAACAGACTGTTGACGTGAATGTGATTTTTTCAAGCAAAAGCTTCATCAGCCAGAGGAAAAATGAGTTGTTTTTTTCTTGTCGATTGATGCGCAAATAACTTGCCATTGTGAAGAGAAGACCACTTTTTGCTCACATATCAAGGCAGAGAAAGAGAAAAAATCTATCGTCCAGTGCGGTTATCTTTGGCCACAGCCAAAGGCAGAACAAAATATTGGATAAATTAATTAATGTTTCAAAATTAAATGATATATTCGTCACTTTTTTCCAAGAAATGAGAAGCTTGGGTGGACTTCCTTCACACCAAAAACAACCACATGCATGCCAGGTGTTCGATGCACCTGCTGGCCATGTTCACGGAGTACTGCAGCCAGAGAAAATCATCTTCAGGTGCATATCGGGCTTGTGCACGAGAGCTTGCACACTTCATCGATTTAGAAACAAATTCACTCAAAACCATCCAGTTTTTGAGTCTTTTTGAAACTCACGAGATCAGCTGGAGAAGCCAGGGAAAAGAATTGCACAGAATGATCCAGGCTTGTAAATGATGACATACAGGCGTTTCAATTTTTGTCCTTCCTTCCCTTTGCCCTGATTTTCATGACGATAAAAAGAATCGGGTGCAAAGTGGAACTGAGAGGCATCAAAAGCCCGACATTAAAAATGACAACGTTCATTGGAAACATTTCCATTGTTATAAAGGCCAGAAAAATTGAACAGGAAGGCAACCAGCTCAAAAAGTTCGCCACTGATGAAAGTGTTATTTGAATTATCAGTGATATTGATACCTTTTCCATGTTCCTTATCTCTTGGAATTTTTGTCTCTCATTTTTCAGCCTCTTGAAGAGCGAAACATAAAGGGCTGCAATTGCGGGACAAGCCAAAATCTGGTAGGAAGAGAGAAGAATTGTCGTGACTTTAAAAATCGTTGGCCTGTTCGTTGGGTCCACAAGGGACAGGCAGAGTCCAGAAGGCATTTGTTGAGCAGTTTGTGTGACCACTGTGGTTTCCAAAGAAGATAACAAAAATGAAATGAAGGAAAGATAAACAACACTTTTGAGAGTTAGATTTTTGCTTTTGAGTTGTGATTTCAAAGGGTATGAGACAACAAGTAGTCTCGATGTTGAGAGGAACACAAGCAAAGCTGTTGAAAGAATTAAATTGTCAAGAACCAATGCATTTGAAAAAAAACACAGGAGACTTGACCGCCATTTCTCTTCATAAATGGTATAATTTGTGCCAAAGAAAAATCCCACACCAAAAATAAGACTCAGATAAATGGTAATCAGAAAGTTACACGTACAGTAGCCAGTGACAGTTATGTTGAAACCGGTTTTGGCTGTCCCTCTAGATTGGTGAAGAAGACAAGAAACAGCATTGAAGCAAAAAACCAAAAATGACATCATGAGAAATACTGCTCTGAAAAAGCTGGATGGTAAAAGCTGTCCACATGTTTCAAACCAAGCCTTGTATACAAGACAAACCGTGTCACTAGACAGTATGCAACAAGTTCTAAAGTTACTAGTTTCAAACAATGAAAGGTTGGCGTCTGTAAAAGACAAGTGGTGCATGTCAGCCAAAGTGTTGTTGCTCACAAATATGACTTTCAAGTTGAGAACACGGCGAAAGATATTTTGCTGAAAGTTTTCCAGAAGATTGTTTCTGAGGTTGATGAACAGTAAGTTTGGCAAATCACTGAAGGCAGAGCTGAAAACCGTGTTTAAAACATTGTTGTTCAGTTTTATAATTTTTAGGTTGCGTATGGAAAGAAAGCACTCTGTCCGAAGCATCGAAAGGTCATTGAAACTACAATCAAGGAACCTGAGGTTGTGCCTTTCATTGAACAGTGCACAGATTTCTTGAATATTGGATTTGATCAGAGCAATGACAAGTACTTTCACAAAGTGATTCTTAACCACAACTAGTTCTGATATTGAGGAATTCAAAATTGAAACAACCTGGTACGGGAAAGTAAAAGTAAGTTCACTTGAGTAAACATGAACACTGTGACATTTCAATGCAAACCCAAAACAAGTACATTTGTTTGGACAACTGACATTGTGAAGTTCACACATTGCCTCGTCGTCAGCAAGCCAGCAGTCAGACTTACCATCACAAACTGTACCCAAATGAATACAAATTTGTGACTGTTTGCACCTGAACATTTCAGAGCAATTTGTATTCAAAAAGCACCGAAATTCACGAGATTCATCTGAACCAAAAGGACAATCCCATTTGCCATCGCAAACATATGACCACGGTACACAATATGACACTGGGCATTTCAATGTCATGTCACACTCAAAATAAGCACAGCTTTCAATATGCCCTCCATTCTTGCAAGGTTTCAATTGAAAGTGTGTGCTCAATTTGTAAATACAAATATCTGACAATTGATAGCATCCTGTTATGTATTCTCCACAAGAAAATGGCTGACCAAAAGGACATCCAGCCCTCTGTCCAGTGAGTGACAAAGTCACCTCAGTTTTGTTTCTGTCCACAGGCTTGTAATACACGTGGAATGGTGAACATATTTTGTTTCCTGATTTGTAGAAAAGGAATGAACAGAAGTTGTTTATGCTCATGTCAGAATCACAAAACAATTCAAAGGGTTTACTATTCTGTTCGGGCACACATTTTCTGATTGAGCTGCTGGCTTCGCTTGGAAAGCAGGCTTGAGAATGTCCTTCACTGTGATCTGAAGACAAATATACCAAATTGGTGCAAGCAAAAACATTTCCACCAACAAGAGAAGTGATCTTTGTTGTCTGCTCATGGGTAAAACAGTGTGCTGAAAATCCATTGTTTGGTTTCCTCCAATTGTATTCGAAAGCAAATGTAGAAAAGAATCTCAGATATGTAAATATCTGGACAGCATTGCTTCCATCATCTTTGTTCACAAGAACAGGTGGAAAATTAACACTGATCATGTGAAAGAGAAATTTGAGAGATTTTGCATTGAATATTTTGCAAACACGCATAATTTTTCCTTTCAAATTTATTTTGTTCTCAATCAGTTTCATTTGCCAGCACGTTCTGTTTATTTTTATGGATGGGGAACCACATTTAATGTTGTCTACAAGAAAAGGTTGAGAAAAATTTGGCTGCTGACAGAACTGGCAGAAAATATTGGCAAAGTATGGTGTGTGACAAGGTATGTTGAACCACTCTGGTTGGGCTAGATTGGTCAACATGTGTAATGCACAGGAATATCCACTTTTGAAAGCTGGATTGAGAGACTTTGTTTTTTCCCTCTGAATTTCCTTCAGCAATACTCTGGGCTTTGGCTCTTTGTGATTTTGGTAAAACAGCAGCGAGGAACTTTCTACAGGCCTGTAATTTATGACGCTTTTTCCAAATCTTCTGTTTTTCCAATTTTGGAATGAGACAGTGGCATTTGTCACCCACCTGTGATACACCTAGAACAACCAATATGTCTGCAACAAATGGAAAAAGGATGCATGCAATCATAATATTTATTGACAAAGTACTCACCTTGGAATTTACGAACATGGACTTCAAGCCAAGGTAGACAGCCTCAATGAATTCAAGGTTATGAGCAGATTGCATCACAGCTATGAACTGGAATTCATCATCTTTGGTGAGAAACACTGGGAGATGTCCACCTTTCAGCTTGCACAAATGAGACGCATGGAACCAAGTCAAAACGTTTTCTGTTCTGAACATGGTGTATTTCTTCTTTTTCAACAAAAAGACGTTTTGCTGCACGATCGTGTAATTTTGTATCTTTTCTGACCTGTTAAAATCCTCATTTTCAGAGTAGACAGCTAAGGTTTGAAAAAGTTTTGGAACAAAAAATACTCCCATGTTCACAAAGTTTGTTGTGTGCAGATTTCTTAGCAGATTCAAATGCATTGATTTTATCTTTCCTGACCAAGCAAAAAACTTGAATGATAACATTTTGCTTACAAATATTTTCTGTCCAAAGACTAAAGTCAATGACATTGATCTGGCTTTCGTGCTTATAGTTTTTGTGATGAGACCTCTCAGAGCTGCCTCTGCGTGCGTGTAACTTCCTTCAACTCTGATCTTCATTAGCACAAGCAAATCTGCTTCATTTGTTTCTGTCATCTTGTCCAACTTTCTGCGTCTGGTTGACAATCTCAGTCCTTGATTCAGGAAACTGAAGAAAGAAAAAGCTTGCACGTCTGCAACTGTTTCATGCTCAACTCTCCATTCCAACCAAGACTTCATTCCTAGATCCCTCATTAAAATGTTGGCTGCAAAACTTGAGCTTGAAATTGGTGAGTTCATGCCAAGAAAGATGGCCAAGCTGGCAACATAATTAAATGACCATGTCCAAGTCATTTGGTCTCCTTCAGATTGCCTACAGTAAGAACTTCCAATGTTCCTGAACTGCTGACAATATGTTCTTCTGGCATTGATCAAAAGCTTTTCCTCTTTACATTTTCTACCTTTTGTGCTGTCTTTGTCTCTTTCCAAATGTACTCTCAGGAAATAGTGAAGGTAAGAATTTTTACTAAATATGTTTGAATGTTTCATTTTGATTGCACACTCCTCCATGTACCATTTTCCTTTGTGTGTTTTTCTGTTTTGAAGAATTTGAAAAACAACACACTTACCCTCATTGGTTGAAAAGAATAACACTGGCTGTGTATCAAACAAACTTGGTTGCAAATTGTCAAACTGCACAAAGTTGGGAATGGAGAGACTTTCCAAGTACTTCTTGCACTTTAACTTGCTAAATTGGTCAGCAGCACGGACTCTTGTGGTGCATGTTCTGATGTACTTGCACGCATCAATGTAGACAGGCTTGCACTTTGTCTTAGATATTTGCAAGGACACTTCAATCTGGCTGTACAATCTACAACTGTAAATCACCAACAACAAGGGTGATTGGTTTGAATGTTGTTTATGTGAGTTGAATTGTCACAAATAGTCCATTTCAGTATGGTATCTGTCTTTTGAACATCATAAATGGATATTCCACCATGCTGGCATTTTTTAGTTGTCAACAGAAATTTATTGAGTGTCACATTCACTTCAAAAGAAGCAGATGGCTTGATAAGGAGTGTCCTGGGTTTTGTGGTCTGAGCGCTGTTGAAGGTTTTTAAAATGATGTTTTCCAGGGTGATAATTGAGAAATTCTCTGTTGTCCGGAGGTGTGAAGAAGCAAATGTGATGCAATAGGTACATTTGTCATCACTCTCATTCAGATTGTGCGTGAACAAAAGTAGAACCTGAAAACCTGAAGCATGAAATTTGTCTTCTTTATCAGGTCTCAGTTTTTCTGCCAATGTACCAGGACCATCAAATGCAACTGCACAGTTTGACTCAGAATTATTGACAGCAACCATAAGACTGAGGAACTTCTCTGTTTGAATCAATAGAGAATTGAAAATTGTTTCAAATTTGGGAAATGTGAGGGCCTGATTGGACATTGCGAATGATTTTACATCAGTCTGTTTCAAATTTTGACACACAAAATTCTTGTCTACAACTGAAAAGATCACAAGGTAAGTCAGGAAGATGCATTCAAAGTTCCAACTTTTCAACTGTATTGTTTTGGGAGAGAGAAAAACTGAAAATGGGCTTTGATATTTGCCACAAAAAAGTGTACAGAACTTCCTTTTGATTGCCAATGATAGACACATTTGCATGACTGCACAGCTCTGTGCTTGCAGCAATGTGAATGTTGTCAAATGTTAAATTCAAACTGAAAGCCTTGTCAAGGTAGAAAATCATTGTTTTGTCCAAAAGCCTGACAAGGTTTGAACATGTGAACCAAAAGAGTACACTCCTTGCTCAACTTCTGATTTCTGAATTATATGAAGGAATCCTGTTGGAGACTTTACTATTTCAGATCTATTTCTTGAAGTTTTCCACGGACGAGCAGATTTGTGCACAAAATTGCTTGCAGCGAGAGGATCAAACCAACATGTAATTTGATGACACTTCGATCTGGTATCTCCCCTTGAATAAAATAGGGACAAGAACTTTTGAAGAAATTGATGCCAATCTTTGCTCATCTTGTCAAGAATGTTGTGGTGCTCTTTAACGTACGAGAAAATGTCATCATGCCCCATTGTGAAATGTTGCATGGAGAAACCACAAAAGAAACACAAAATGTCCAAATTCATCGGTGAATGAAGCTGGCTGCTTGCTGCTTTCTTTGTTACCCCGTTTGACTTTCTGTAGAACCTCTAAATTTGTTCAGGCAAAAACATTCAACGAAATGAAGCTTCAGAAACACAAAGGAATGCTCAGATTGCAATTTGTGTTGCGTTGTTTTTCTGATTCAACAAAAGAAGAAAACACATGAGCTCAAGCAAGGGACCAATTTTTTTTTCTTCCTTCTTTCCCGATTCCGCAAAAATGGTCTGCTTTCTTTTTGAAGCAGCATCAGTGGAGAGCTCCACACAGTGGGCACCCAGCAGTTCATGCACCATCAGAATACTCAACCCTTTGAAGTTGCATTTCCCCCTCCTCTTGTGATTTTACTGAAGTTCTGACTGGGTCCTAGTTCTGCCGGAGAGCAGAATCTTGATGAGCCTGACATGTTCCAGCACAGTGACCTGCAGAATGACTTGATGCAAACATTGCACGACCTGAATGCTGCAGACAATCCTTTGGCACATTTTATACACCTGTCTCTGTACTTTTTCAAAACCGTACTAAGTGCAAAAATTCGTGGGAATCAAAGTTCTTGTCAAGCTGAATTGGAAGAGAAATCTCCTGTTTGGACTTGATTACCCCCCTCATATTTTCTTCAAAATAGCTTGAGTGGGCAAGCAAAAAGACTTCAGAAAAGTTTAGGATGGGGAAAAAACTCAAACTCAACAGCCAGAAGAAAAACCTTTTCTCAAAATTCAAATGATGGTTGTTTCTTTCTGAATCCTCCCAGTTTGGAAAGCAAAGCCAGGTGAATGTGGTCTTGTCTCTGACACTTGCAGTTGTTGAGTTGTGAATTGAGTAATTGCAAAGTTTTCAAACCTGGTCAAACGAAGATTCATTTGAGCATCTATAGTTTGTGATTTTCATATGTTGTATTTCTTTTGCCTTCTGAAACAAAAGAGGCAGGAATAAAAGTCTGGCCACAATGTGGGCTTTGTATTTGTTATATTCTTAATTGTCCCATGATTTGTGAAGGTCTTTGTTTTTCTTGTCTTCTTTGAACAGAAAAATATGCTGAAAGATCTGAAGCTGCCTTTGGGGTCTTGTGTGACAGTGATTGTGTTGTTTTTCTGCACCTCAGCTCAAGAAGGATGACACTTTGAATGAGTATGCTTGGGTGGTGGTGCTACTGTTCCTTTGTGTTCAACTGGTTGATCTGTCCCAGAGCTGACAGTTTGTATGACATCAGCACTGACATTTTGCACAACTACGTTTTCCATAGAACACCAAAATATTGGTTTGAGTACATTATAGCCTTCTTTTACTTCAAGTTTAATGAAGTTCAAATGAACCATAACAGGCTTTCCCACATTTCATCACTTCTATATGTTGAGCAAATGTCTAAAATATTCACTGGATACACAACAAAGTCACCAAACTTGAATCAAACTCGAACCAGAGCAGTCTTCTCCGAATGTACACACAATATTGTGCTTGAAATGAATCATGCAAAAGGTAAAAAGTTGTCGTTCTTGTTTCTGAAAATGATTTTGAGCTTCATCATTACAGGATGTGTGTCTGTTTGTTTCTATCAAAGTTATGACTGAGGGTGTCTTGCTTTGAAAAGGGGGCTCAAACTTTCATCAGGGAGCAGTACTTTCGTGTGTTCTTTGCTTGTAGTTTTTCTGTAAATGTTCTCATTTTTTGCTTTGCAGATGTGGTTCGCAAGAGACCTGTTGGTGTTGCTTGTCCTGAGAACTATTTTCGGGAAGTAAACGATGTGTTACATGGTCCTCACTCTGCCATAAGGTGGTGTGCCTACCAACAATTTTTGTACGTGCAGGAGCATTATCCTCACCTCTATTTTTATCATTGGACCTTCCATCTAAATAAGCATTTTACATTAAATTTAACATTTGACTATGTTTATTTTTCCTCCACAAGCATCAATGAGTGCTACTTTGCAAATCTGACTGTGTTTGACTGTGACAAAATGAAACCCATTTCCATAGAATGGAAAGGTGAAGTGCAGTACAATGTTTTGACTTCTGTTTTCAACTTCACTTTCTGTGGAATTCATTCCAAGACAATTATCTGCTCCAGGTGTCCACATGTTGGTGTAGTGACACAACTACAACATTTTATTCTTCATGACACAAAGCTGTCTTTCAGCATCATTGATCTTCAGAGAATTGTCAGCACTTCAATTTCCAGAAACTTGGAAGCAAACACTCAAGTGATGAATAGCATTTGGGATGTAGAGATGGGGACTTTTGCTTCATTGATAGCATGCAGGTTGGCTGTTGAAAAGTATAAAACCTTACTTGTCTCAGTTTTTGTCACCACAGAAGTTTCTTTGGAAGTTTATGACAGGCCTGGCCCACTGTCTCCACTTTTGGGCTGTGCAACCAAGGCACATAGCAACATATCCACAATTTTGTGCAAAACATCATCATTTCAATGTACTGTTTTTGCGTACTACAAGTCCAATGTGTTGATAGATTACATTGCTAAACACATGCCAGGGCAGATGATAGGAGCCTTGGAGACAAATTACAGTTCATCTCAAACCATTTTGTATCCAGGCAAACAATTCTGCCAGCTTTTTCATCTTTGTCTTTTCAATGTTAGAGCTGATCCAGGCTTTAGAGTGAACATATCTGTTGCAAACATGACACACATTGGTCGGAATAACTCTGGGAATTGTCTGTGTGCTGGCTTGTCAGTATATGACAAGAAGAAAGAGATTTCTACAGTTTGTCAAAACCCTGTCCACACATTGGAATCTTCAGCCTTCAAAAATTCCCTCTACAGATTCAGAAATATTTTTTCAAGCAACAACAAAGCTCTGTTAGCCATTTACTCATACAAGGAATACGCAAACATAAGTTTGACTTTTGTTGTCAGCAGTACCAAATGTAGAGCAATCCAAATCGATGTCTGTGATATCAATCCTGCCCAGAGTTTCTTTGATTTCTTCTTCACTCAAACTGCGAGTTTTGAGAGACACATTGCAGACGACGAATGTTTGACGCTGCAGTTGGGTTGTAACGTTCACAGTTTGTCTCGCGAGCCAAATCAAAAGCCTATCTGGGCCAGCGCAGTTCAATACATGTTTTCATCCAATCCTCTGGAGAAATGCCAATTGAGACTCCGCCTTACAAACAGAATGCTGAAGGGCGGGAAGCTCAGAATGAATGTCACCGGCTTTTTCAGGGGTAAGATTTCAAAAGTATTTTTCTTTTGGAATGTTTTGCTTGTGTGCTGCCTGAAGAGGTTGTGTTCATCGTTTTCAGGACAGTTTGACAACTTCTTTGTGCATGGAGTTCCATATCATTTTTGTTTCCAAGAGGAACATAGAATGAGAACCACATTCAAAAAGGACAGAGACTTGAGAATGTCTTACCAAGGCTTTACTGTTCAAATATTGACAGTCATGGTCTCAAGGGACAAAAGAATGGATTAAGTATGATTGGTTACAGGCAAGATCACATAGATGTGGGCAAATTTCAATTGCTCAACAACATTTCCACATTCAGTTTGCAAGTGAATTTGTTCACTCCTACACATGATGGAACTCCATACCTAACTGCAGTGTTTGTTGGAAATAATCATGGAAGCTGGCTAGACATTGTGGCAGACATTATTTCTGGAGGAACTGACACTTCAGATTCATTTTTGTTCAGCAGAATGTATTTGTCTGAAACTTTAGACATTGTAAATTATTCCACATTCAGACAGATTCAGAGGAAAAAGGGCAACTTTCTTTGGTTCCAAGCTGAGTTGGATAATTTTTTTGACCAGGTAGAATTTGTTCTGTGGTTGGAATCTGTTCTTCCTAACACAGGCTTTTATGAAATCAATGTTCTTGAATGGGAGAAAGAAGTTGTTCTCTCAGGTATGGATTGCAGTTACTGTGTTTCAATACCAGGACTTGTTTCTGGAGGTAGCCTCAATTTTACAGGTATTTCCTCTTGTTGTTAGCCCTGTTGTACACACCTTCACTTGTTTGCCTGTGGGAATGAGATCAAGCCCGCGAATGAATAAATTGGACATTGACGAATTTCCCCAGCCAACGCCTCTTGCCCGAAGAGCCAACATGTTTCACTGTGGATTACTGAAAAAAGTGTTGAAACAACAGAGCAGAGATGCAAATTGTTTTCCTGTCAAGCAAAACCATATTGGTGGCGTCATATTGGTGGCACACTGTCGAACGTGAAGATTCTTTTTGTTTTGGCAGGTAAAAATCTCCATGGCTCCAAGTCAATGGTAGTTTTCTGGATAGATGACAGTTATGTGATATACAACAAGTACAGCAGCTTGGACAGAAAGTCTGTGGTGTGCAGTGATAAAGTTGAAGAGGTGAAAACTCCACTGATGAAATGTCACAACTACAGCTCCTCATCACATGGTGAAAATTGCTCTCCTGTCTTGTCCTGGTACTACATTTCACTTCATGTTGGCTGGCACATGCAATACTGCAGAGAAGAAAAGTTTGGCAAGCACAAAACAGTTTCATGGAATGAAGCATCAAATATGTGCAAATCTGCTGGGGGCTTTTTGCCCATCTTTAGAAGTTTTAGAGGAACTGGAAGAATTTGTTGCTCTGGTGAAGCTGACACCATATCAAACTGTGTGGATGAAGGATGATTATTTTCAAAACTTTCACCAAGAAACTAAACTGTATCTTGATTCTATGCACAACAAAAGATCTGGTGATCTGGCTCAGCGGTCGATCACCCCGTCTCCTGAAAATTACCAAAACATTTTTGTTGGTCTGGTTGAAAGTCCTGAAGTCAAGGTGAGGGAAATACGAGGCAACCTCTGAAAGTCCTGCGAGAATCCGGATTGCGGTTACATGGATGAACTTTTTTGATTTTTGACTGCTCAAACGTCAAGTTTATTCACTCTGCTTCACTGTGACAAGTGTTCAAATCAAAATACTGTTTCAGTATTTCTTCAAAATTAGACTTTAATTCAACTTTTTGGAGCATGTGCTCATGGGTGAGTACAACAATAAAACCGGATCATCGACACACACAGGTGTCTTTACTCAGTAGCTGGGGTGTTTGTGGTCACTTTTCACTCAAAGTATGACCCTCTGGCCACAATACATTTTTGCCAGCAGGTGAGCAAATGCCCCATTGCGTGTGCAAATTCTCGCTGAGTTATGGAACCAATGACAGCATCAACTTGATTGCAAAGTTCAGCGACAGAATTGAATATGTGCCCCTTCAAGTGCTTCTTAATGCATGAAAATATCCAAAAATCGCAAGGCACAAGGTCTGGGCTGTACGGAGGGTGATCGACAACAGTTGTTTGAGTTGCATTCAGGAAAGCCCGGACCATGACAGACTAATGGGTGGGGGCCCATCATGTTGGAGCACCCATGAATTCACCCTCCAAGCTTGTGTTCGGTGGCATTGGATTGCTTGGTGCAAATTTCTGAGAATATCCAGATAACGTGTGGCATTGATGCCATGACATTGAGGAACAAATTTGTGATAGACTATGCCCTTACAGTCAAAAAAGAGTACCATCATAACTTTGACACAATGCCTGTTCAACCAGACTTTCTGAGGTCTTGGTTGTCCGGACCTCAACCAAGAACAAGAGTGTTGCTTTGTCGATGGGTCATATGAAAACAGCCAAGTTTTGTCACTGGTTATGATTCTTTGCACCAAGTTGCATCATCAGTGAAGGGCCAAAAGTCTCCTGCACACATTCACCTGGACAAGTCTGTGGGCGGTGGTCAAATGGTGTGGGATCCACCTGGAAGGCCTCTTCTTCAGGTGGAGCTTCTTGTGCAAACAACAGTGAATTGTCACCATGCCCAGTCCAAACCACAAAGACAGTTCCTTGATTGACAATGTTGGGTCAGCAGTCACAGCTTGCCTGATTTGGTTGATGACTTGTGTGGTCAGTTTCAGTGGGTGGCCGCCCCTGGGGTTGTCCTTGGCTGAGTTGTTGCCACTCCAGAAATGTGCAATCCAGCGGTAGACAGTGGACAGATGCAGCATTGCACAACCATGATGAAGGCACAACCAGTGGATAATTTCGACTCCTGTCAGTCCGAGACCAATACAGAAGTGTATCTGAATCCTTTGTCTCCTCACATTGTCATCCACGTCATCCTTGGAACACTCACAGATGGCGAAACAAGTCCAGAAAAGGATGCACACAAATAACATACAAAATGCCATTGCCGTGTCCAGACACTCCAAACTTGCGCACACAAATGGGTGAATTCCACCCAGACAGCAGATGTTTGCGCAGCCACTGAAGCGTGAAAAACAACGACTGGGGATCTGTACTCCTTGACTCGAAAGGTTGACTTCATTGTGCAACAGAGTAACCCACCACAAAGTTTTCGCATGAGTTTCAGAGGTCGCCTCGTACTTGGTCTCTTTGTTCACCACTTGTCTTACACATGAATCACTCAAAATGCCATCCAAATCGCAGTTACTTTCTGCAGTTGAAGCAGCACAAAAATGAAGAAACTGGTTACTTTATGCAGTTCACTTTTGACCTCAACTGAAAAAAAGAACTGACTTTCACCTATTTTTTGGAAAACAGGCTTTTTTGTGGGTGCATCATGCTGTATGTTGTGGTCAAGCAGAACTGTTTGCAGAAAGTTGTTGTTCCGTGACACTTGTTTGAGACTCAAAACGTGGCGTTGATTTCAGGGATCACATCTGTGGCAAAATGGTGATCCAGTCACACTGACGAAATGGCAAAACGTGCTGTCATCACATCCAAAAGTCAACTATTATGTATGTGCAAGGACTCGATCCAAAGAGACGTTTGAAAATTCCTTACTGCACGTACAAACCATCAAGAGAGTTGTGGTTTGTGTCCAATACAACCACTTTGTCTCTTTCTGATTACAAAGCAAATCCTTTTGAGGATAACAAATACAACTGTACAGCTATGATTCTTACCAACCTTGCAGAACCCCAGTGGGTATCTGTCAATTGCACTGATCCACTTTCCAAGATTGTTTACTGTTTGATTGAAAAGAATCAGAGTTGTACCAGAGAAAAGGAATATGTTCATAAACACTTTATTGCCAACAACAACGTGTGTGACAGGAGTAGTGTTTCAACAGGTGATGTGTGTTACACATTTGTGTGGACAACTCCGAGTTCTGCAATGAAGATGTCAAAGTGCAATGATGTTTTTGAAGTTGAAGTGAAAAAACTCCAAGTGTTGTTTGATGCAGTGAGTGAAACCTTTCCACCAATATTCTCAAGAAACAACACTCATACATTTAAATACAGAAAATGTTCCAGAAAATATGGCAGAGAACACAAGGCCATTGTGACAAAATCTGCCTGTGCTTTTCACATCTTCAGTGGAAGCAAAACAAATTTATCAGTTGAGAACACGTTCATGTGTTCTGCCGGATCATACATCTCACTAAAGTTTGTGTGTGATGGCAACAAGGATTGTCCTGGTCGTGCTCTTGATGAAGAAGGATGTGAGTGTAGTTTCACAACAAAGTATTCCCGGACATGTAAATTTCTTGTTGATGTATCAGGGAAGAAGACCTGTTCCACATTCTACGTGGGTACACATTCAAAGGGTTGTCAGCTGTACGGAACATCATCTGATCAACCAAACAGAAGCAAAGCCAATGAGAAGTTTGTGAGTGTCTCAACTCTGAACTGTGAATCAAGGCAAAGGGAATTTCAACAAGACTCTAGCCATTGCAAGAGAAATGGGCAATTACCTTGTGGCTATAGCTGTGTAAAATGCTATTCAATTTCTCAGATCTGCACATTTAAACTTGACACTCTGGGACACTTAATACCATGCCAAACTGGAGAGCACATTCAAAACTGTACAGCATTTACATGCAACATGATGTTCAAATGTCCAGGTTATTACTGCATTCCTTGGACATATGTTTGTGACAAGAAGTGGGATTGTCCAAGTGGTTTTGAAGAAATTCACAAGTTTGGTTGCAGTGAGCATGACATTTGCACAAATTTGTTCAAATGTAGAAACCATCACCAATGCATACATTTGAGAGGTTTGTGTGATGGACATACTGATTGTCCTGCTGGTGATGATGAACAGTTTTGTTCACTTCAAAAGTTCCAGTGTCCACCAGGTTGTGAATGTCTGTTGTTCACTTTGATGTGTTTTTCACTGACTTTAAAGTTTACAGCAGAAACCCCTTTTCACATTGTCTCAATTCAAGCAGTTTCTTTTCAAAGGAAAATATCTGGTGATATGTTTAGAGAAGCAGTTGTTCTGACCATAAAAGAGACAAACTTGGATGAGTTGCATGTACTTGTCTCTGAAATGAGTACCCTCATCAAACTTGATGTCAGTGCAAATTCCATACCTGTTGTGAGAGCTGGATGTTTTCAATCTTCTTGTAAACTTAAGTTTGTCAGTCTGGCTTTGAACAAAATATCATTCCTTGATCAAAATGTATTCCTAAATTTGTCATCCTTATTGGTTTTAAACTTGACTGGAAACCCAATCAGTGCCATTTCTAATGGTGTGTTTTCTGAACTTTCTGAAATTGTTGTCTTCTCCTTTTTAAATATTAATATGACTCACATTACAAGCAATCTATTTGATGGAATAGAGATGCAGCATTTTCAAACAGATAACTATCATCTTTGTTGTATTTCACCTTCTCAGGCTGAATGCACCACAGAACTTCCTTGGTATCTCTCATGTTCAAATTTATTGGCTAATTTGGGAATTCAGATCACATTTTATATTGTTTCTGTTGTGGTCCTTTTGCTGAATATTGTGTCAATTATTCTGCAGAGGGTATCATTTGTAAAAGGTTTGGAGAAAACAGGAGCATATGGGACAACCACAGCATCAATTAACATTGGAGATATTGTCTGTGCAGTTCCCCTGTTTATCCTGTGGGCAGCTGACTTGTACTTCAAAGCACCATTCATGATAAAGGAAGAACAGTGGAGATCTGGTGTTATGTGTCATCTCTCCTTTGGTTTTTCAATTTACTTCAACTTGTTGTCCCCACTACTCCTTTGCTTTTTGTCTTTCTCAAGACTTATGGTGGTTGTTCGTCCAGTTGATACAAATTTTAAGGAAACAGTTTATGTTGTCAAATATATCATAAGTATTTTCTTCACTTGCTTGATACTGGCTTGTGGCCTGACAATCCTCACCTGGGTTCTTCTCACCTCCATTCCATTCATTTTGTGTTCACCATTTGTTGACCCAACTGATTCTGCTATTGTAATTGATGTTTTGACTTGGGTTGTTGTGATTTTTCAGATCAGTGCTGCAATATTTATCATTGTTGTGTACATTATTCTGGTGAGATCATTGAAGAAATCTCAAAACACAATTCAACAAGCAGTATCTAAGAAACAATCAAATATTGCATTGATTGTACAAGTTATCATTATAACAAGTTCTAACATCCTGTGCTGGGTTCCAAGTGGTATGATCTTTCTAACCTCTTTGTTTCTTGATGAATACCCTGTCACCATGGTGATATGGATAACTATAGCAGTGGCTCCTTCAAACTCTGTTGTCAATCCAGTGGTGTTCGCAGTGACATCGCTGAGAAAAATCTTGAAGAATCAAAATAAATAGCCACTTCTGAAGCATGTGCCTCCCGGAAACAAACCTGCTCTGCTGGAACAGGCCCATGTTTGGTTTCTCTGAACACCCCTCCAGCAAAGCCAACGTGTAACACCGCGTGCAGCGCACTTGCTTGCACGGCATTGGCTTGTCATTCAGTTCACAGCACACGTTCTTTGTTCTGGTTTGCACGCAAAAACAGTTGATTTCCTCTTCATGTTGCACTTGTCTTTGATTGCATTGTGTGGGTCGTGGCTTTCCTCAGTACCAGGGAAACTTTGGGGTGCTTTATGCCTGATCGCAGTCCGCAGTTTGATTGTGAGAGTCCCGCACGAAGACCTTCATGATGTCAGTACCATTCCTTCATGCGCGTGACAAATAAAGAAAGTTCTGTTTGTGAGCGAGGGCAGGAACTCGAAGAAGGACTCACGCTTGTAGAGAAGCGTTCAGATTCCAGAAAACAGGGGACCATGTCTCTCGCGTGGTCACAACCGGAGGAAGCGTTGGGGAGGGTTCAGGTAAAGGAGGCCCTGGATAAATCCTGCAACGTTTGTGCCACAAGGGTTTGTTGTAAAATAAAGGCACAGGGGCTGCCTGTGTCTGTTGGACCACAGCAAGAAGAGTCTGCCTTCAGGAGACTTGAGCTGTCACCCTGTCTTACCAACAGGAGAAGAAATCGACGTCAAGCGAAACTGTGTGTGAAAACTTTTGTACACAGAATGCAACCTCACTGGGCCCGGCCAATTTGCAATTCCTTTGCAAGTCGTCAAACAAATCCCCTCATTCGACATTGCTGTTGTTCTTGTGTTCTGCTTCCAACCCTGCACGGATGGGCTCAGAGGGCTTGGATCGTGTCATCCCACCTGGCAAGGGTAGAATCTCGAAAATTTCGAAATATTGAGCAAAACAACAGAGGGGCACTGCATATCCCGCCTGGAATTTGAAAACGAAGTCCCCGACGGAAACCAAAGGAGAAGAAACGTGAGAAGCATGTGCTTTGTTCGTACACAGCCTGTGTTTCATGCTGAACAACCACTCGTAAAATAAAAACAGTCATGCAACAGTTGTCCAGGTTTATTGTTTTCAAGCCCTGCAGTGTTTTTCGAGATAAAAGCCACCAGTATTTTTTTCGTGCTGTGTGAAAAGTCGTTTGGGAGTCGCACGCATGAACAGTGCCTGGACCCCGCTTTTCACTTCTCTCCGTAAGATTCTGACAGGGCCCCACGAAACAACGCACACCTGAAAGCCAAACGAAAAGAAACATTTGTGTCCGGTTAATTCTCGTCTAAAACTGTCGTCCTCCCGTCTCATCCGAGCACCAGATGAAGTTCATTGTTCCCCTGGCACCACAATTTCCGCCCCCCGTGCGTCCGGCTTGTGTGGCTCTACTTTTAGCCGGGATAACAGCAAAATAGTGGGACTGGTGTGACCACGAAAAGTCCATCCAGAGTTCTGATGGGGTGAACCTCTCCATCCACATCAGAATGGAATTTTGAAACAACGAGGCCCGACTTTGAACTGGGATTGAGCTGAGCGAGTGTGACTGGGGAATAAACGTGGAATTGCCGCAATCACTCTGAGCTTTAGTGCCCCACCAGCTGCACACACCTCAGCTGGAAAAAATACAAGCAATAACTTGTTTTGAACGCGTACAGAAACTGAACGAGTGTGTGCGTGTGAGATGCATTCCAAAAGAGACAGAATGGTGCTGGTCATTGTTCTTTTCTCGGCCTTGGGAGTCGCTCAAGGCTTTGGATCAAGTAAGTCTGTTTTTGTTCAAAACTGACATCAATTCAGCACACAATGGTGTCTTTTCATCTGTGCCACGTCACCTTTAGCCATGTGATTCTTGCAGTGTGTCCCAAACTTTGGTGCAGTTGGGCCTGGTTGGACTCAGAGTTTTCACTCAGTGCCTAATTTGTGTCAAGTCAAATTTTGGATCAACACAGCCCTTGAACGAAAAGTGTGTGTGTGTGTGTGTGTGTGTATGTGTGTGTGTAGATCTCCCCGAAAAGATGATTGAACAAAATCGTTGCTTGAGGTGGGATTTCGAAACAACTGGTGTGGCAGAAATCAGATGTCTTGGTCACCCAGAAACCTCAGGCCTCACAGTACCTGCAGGATGCACTACCCAGAGGTCTCCCTACACCGGGTTTCATTTTCCGGCCGGGTGTTTGTTTGTCGCTGCAGGAATGATCCAGGAAGAAGACAACAAAACCTGGGGGGTCTTAACCAGAGACACACCCAGTTTTGTGAACTTGATCAATTATGTGACGTTGTCGGCTCACCTTTAACAACACGCGTCATATTGTGCCATGTTTGTGTGGTTCTTGGTGCTGACATTTTGGTGACGACATCCTTTATCTAGCGCCAACATCACCAACGTGTGAACGGGTTTCTTCAGGCACTGCTTCCGCCTCATGTTTCAGGTCTCGAGTGTCAGAATGGAAACCAGGTTTGTGCGGTCTGCCAGCAATGGAAGTGCGACTGTTTCTTGGGCTACTTCGGAGCGACGTGCGACAAAGCAACGGCGACAGGCTGTGAGTTCAACAGGGTCAGGGACACTTGAATTGTCCCGTGAGGAAAATAATAAAAATGACACCATTAAAGGTGAATTTGCTTGGTGTTGTTGCTGTTTCCAGGCGAGTGCCCGGAGGACCATCCCTTCTGCGCAGCCATACAGATGAACGCACTGACGCAAAGAGTCTGTTGCAATGATGACATCTCCAACTGCATCAGGGGTGAGGAGGTTCTGAGAATTGGAAGAGAATGATAAACCAGAAAGGGCTGAAATGTTCCCCCCAAACAAATCTGTCTTTTCAAATTGCGAGGTTCCCTCACCTTGAGGTCATTATTTTGTGTCCAACTCCACAATACAAGTATTTTCCTTCGTACTGCAGCTCCTGTGGAGGTGGACTCTGGTGGCATTGTCGAGGAAGTGGAGACCAACATCCCCTCACCTGTGCAAGAAGAGACCACCTCACCAGAAGAGACCACCTCACCAGAAGAGTCCACCTCACCAGAAGAATCCACCTCACAGGAGGCTGGTCCACCATGATCAGTCCACCCACTGAGAGGCTGCTGGAGACGGATCTGGGCAGCAATTTTATCACGTGACGAGCACGTTTTCGTTTCTTGAGAAATAGGTAGTTCTTCTTGCCTTTCTTGTCCGAGGTTGCTTCAGTGGCACCACCTCACGGCAGATTGGCATCCCAGGAAAACATCACGTTTTATTTGTCACACAACACTCCACGGCTGGACCCACAACGCGCACAAAAACACTCACGAACTTTGCCATGGATCGACTGAACATCCGTGTTGAAACTGAGAATAGTGAGTTTAAACAGCGACGTTTCACGAAACGTCGGAATTCCAATGTTCAAACATCAGAACTGCTGTTTTGATCTTTGGATTTTAAAGGCAGAACTTTATAAAATGGGGCTTCCACCTCTGTATGCAGGACAACAGATTAATTGGTACAACACATGCCATAGAATCTGGTTCCCAGCCACTGTCAAGTATGTCCTTGACAACAACTCCTACCAAATTGAAACACCTACTGGAGAGATCTACTAGAGGACACACTAACACCTGTCCAAGCACAAGGCTCAAGTTGAACCACAGGCCAAAAGCAGTACAGTGTTTCATGAAGCCAACAATCACGCCAACTGAGAAACCTGCAATACCACCTTCTCAGCCTGTTGAGCTGCAGATCAGGGAATCTGCAAGACAAACCAACCCACCAAAATACCTTATTGAGTCCATTGACACTCAAGACTGATGTCAAAAGCTGGTTACACCCTCAGCAATGGCGGCTGATAATGCATGCAAAGTATGGAAATGTAGTTCTTGATCTTGTCAAAAAATTGTGAAACGAGTATGTTCTCCACTGGCTCCATCTCTCTCGGACAATAAACGTTCAACCGTACGACGTCTTGATCAATCAAAGAGTTTTTTGCTTTCAAAAGCCGCAAAGACAACCCCGCGCACACGACATTCAATCTGGCAATCAACGTTTCTCGCAAATGAACCAACACCACGAAAAACTCTTGGTGAGCTGGGCCGTGGTTCAGAGTTGAAGGGAGTGGTTTAGATGTTGGGCCTCAGTGTTGGGACAAAAACAAACACGAGATCTGTCGATTTTTGCCCTTTGCCTTTGGGAGATTCAATGTAGCAATCGACGTTTTCTCGCTAATGAACCAAGACCACGAAAAACCTTTCCCTGCAGCACTTTTCTGTCTCAGAAATGCTTCTTTATGTGGAGAAACAAAGAAACGATGGGTGAATCGAGGATTTGGTGAGGTGGACACTCCAGTGTTTGGGGGCCCCCGGGGGGAGGGGGAGGACCTTCAACTTTGCAAAGTTGGTCTGAATGAATTTTGTTGCCCATCAGGCAGAGGGCTTGGGTCCACTTGCGTCCACGATGCTACCGAGGGTGTTGTCGCTCCCCAGCAAAGGTGTTGGGCCATCAGACTCCGCCTCTTCCAGCTCGAAGCAGAATCTGCAGTGTTGTGGGCTGCACAGCCTTTAGCATTGGTTTCTTGTTTTGCCACCTGAGTGCCACTGTCTCGGCAACAAACTCGAGAAGCACACGTGGCTCCATTCAAATTGCTTTCGTTGTGACAGATGGAAAACAAAGATTTGAAGATGTCGTTGCACGAAAGAACAGCTCCCGCTTTGTCTCTGGCAGTTTGTCGATTTGATGAGGGTGAATCAAACAGTTCTGACATTTGCGTGTTGAATCCGTGAAAAAATAGGATCTGCCAATCTGTCAGTCTTTTTTGTCTCGAACCACAACACCACTGTCTTACCACTCAACAGCGAACGTGTCACCTCTCGGTTTTATTGTTGCTGAAAGAGTTGCGTTGGCCTCGTGTACAGGGTACACACACGCACGCACACACGCACACACACGTGCATACACACGCACACACACCAAACCAGGAGAAGTATTCTAATCGGCGTCTTTCCTCTTTGCCCATACTGAGCTGGTCTCCAACACAAAGCAATATTGAAGCGTAAAGCCCCACAGAAGTCCAGGGACATGGAATTTGGGTCTGGTGTCCTGGGTCCTGGGTCCTGGGTCCTGGGTCCTGGGTCCTGGGTCCTGGGTCCTGGGTCCTGGGTCCTGGGTCCTGGGTTCTGAGGCTGGGGTCCTGGGTCCTGGGTCCTGGGTCCTTTGTCACTGCGATCGCCACCCAGAACACGTCTTTCAACTGGACTGGAGGATTGAGGCCGAACACACCTTCAGGATGCTGATAGACAACAGGGGAAGCTTCTCTCTTATCTCCAGAGGCTCTCGTGGATTCTTGGGGACCAGCCCGAAACCCTTCCATACTCTCCAAATTCTGGAACCTCCGCCGGTCGGAGGTTGGCCTCGACCGCCGTCAGGATTCCGGATCAGGTTCGGGAGAGACAGCTTCGCCTGAATTTGGGCAGAAGGATAGAAACAACTCGTGTGATACCGTCGCACCAGGCATCGCAAACATCCCTGTTGGTGTCACTGGATCCACGAAAACCTGTGAAAAGTTTTTGAGGCTCCGAAGCCCACTTGCAAAATTCGAAACCTCACTTTGGCATTTTTCTGAGGCAGCAGACTCCAAGAGAGGAAAGAAACTCCCAGAAAACTAGTGTGCATTTCGCTTCACATTTTCATTGCAAGACAGTCTTGAGTGCATGTGTGCATGAGAAACAGGAAAGAGGAAGTCTGCACGTGCAAATTATACTCTTGTGCGTCCCCCCTGCCGCCACAAGATGTACCCGTTCGTACGAAAAGGGAAACGAGGACTCCACACTGCAGGGTTTTCTCTGCAATCGTTTGTTCGGAGAGGGAAACAAAACCAACCTGTCCACGCTCGTATTTTGTATCTGATCCACAAAGCATGCAGTGTGAACGGAGAACATTTCAGAAGGACTCGGGTTCTGACTGACCATTTGGCAGCCTGAAGGGCATATACTGCGTGTGCTTATCTCTTAATAACTCACCAACAACACAGAAAACAAACGTGTCTGCAGCGACTCTTCAACCCCTGGGTCACACTTTCTCCCGCCCTGCGTTACGTATCGGGTCCAGGTTCTCTCCCCCCAGGTGCGTTGTCAGGCAGTTTCTGCAGTGCTGAATTGTACATGTATTGTGTGCTGTCTCTGCAGGCAGACTTGGGCTATGTCTGCATGAGCTCTGTGTGTTCTGGACTCGGGCTGTTTTCCTGGCACATTCACAAACCTGTCTTCATGAGATTTGGGTTCTGACTCTTGTGAATAGATTTAATCAGCAGAAAGCCTCTGATGCAGAGGTGGTGCAGATCAGCTCAAGACGCGTGTTGTCTGCTCGCATTGGGTGAATAGAGTGTGGTTTTTTGTTGGACCTTTGGACCGCACTGAAACACATCGCCACCTCAGGCTTGGCCTGACATTTTGAAACAGGTGAATAGAAGCAGCTTGCAATATGCGAAGGTTCCTGACGCATCATTTGGTTGACGGCAGCTGCGACGAAGATGGTGGCAAAGTCCTCGCTTCGACGGAACTGATTCAGTGAAAGAGAAATGGCTGAATTTGGAAATAACAACTCTGCGTCCGTTGACAAAGTGTCTGATGTTTATGTTGATAGTCATGATCACGCAGACCACCCGGCGTGGCTGGAAATCTTTGATGTTGTTTGGCTGGTTTCTTATATGATTGAGAAAACCATTGGATTCAGTGCTAATTTATTGACAGTTGTTGCTGTTGTTAAATATGAGCAGTTGTGGAAAGATCCGTCTAATATACTAATTGCAAGCTTGGCTGTTGCAGATTGTACTAATTTTCTGGCTGCACCCTTTGAATGTATAACTCATTCAAATGTTCTGGTCATGGAAGAACCGTCTGACAAAAAACTAATGAACATAGCCTGTTATTTGCTTTCAATTTTTGGTATTCTGTCATTTTGTGGAAATGTTTGTCACATATTCATAATTGCTCTGGAAAGGTTTTTGTCTGTAAATTTCCCATTGTTTATGAGAGGAAAACTCACAGTTGGTTCTGCAAAAATAACTGCAGTTTCTGTTTGGTGTTTAATTTTCGTAAAACTTTCCTTTGATTTCATATTTCTGAACAATGGTATGGGATTCTCTTCCTGTCTGTGGCATAAAGTCTTCAGGCATGGGTCGTACAACTACACAATTCTGACACCTTTGATTGTAATTTCTTGTCTGACTTTGGTGATGTATGTAAGAATTGCCTTTGTAACAATAAGAAGGTCCAGAAAAATTCAGGTGAGTCATGTGTTCAACTTCAGAACAGAGTCTCACTGAAACACAGCTCCTATTGGTTTAGGTTTGACTTCGCAAATATGTCACCCACAAAACATCCATTGCAGGAGGCGAGAGATCCTGGAGCCAATGCAGACCAGAATGTTGCCGCGAACAAGGCCCAGAGACGCGTGACAAAGATGATGGCGATCGTGATGGGGTCGTACTACCTGCTCTACACACCGGCCATCATCAACGAGTACATACACGTTCACTCCAGCCTCGTTTCAGAAGAGGTGAGTGAAACTCCCACCTGGTCACCGATCTCAGAGAATGCAAAGTTGAGCAGGTCAGATCATCAGTGAGAGAACTAGATGATGGTGTCACAACAGGGAGGTTGAAATTGAAACGTACACGTGAGCGTGAATGTGAGAATTTTCACGTCCACGCTGTCTCGTGACGTGAAAACCAGAAATCCTACGCCTTGGTTGGACTGAGCCTCTGACAAGGAACACAGACACAAGAAACACAGGAAGCTGATCCAAAAAAATTATTCACAGTCGTAGAGCTGAAGTGTATGGCCATTCTTGGAAAGATGTCTTGATGTTAACCTGCAGTATAAGTGACCAATAGCAGGCAGAAGAAATGTTCATGTTCATTTCTATTTTCACATGTCAGGATTGATGAATCTGTGGAACTTGTTTTTCAGACAAAATGTGGACCTCGGCGTGAGATCACACGTCCACACCAACGCTTGCGATCCACTTTGCGGAACCTCCCTTATTTAACGCGATCAATACCAAACCCATTTCACAGCTATTTATTAAATTTCATTGTCAGGTTGTGACGCATGTTCTACATCTGTTCCTGACTCTCAACTCTGTAATCAACCCATTCATCTATGCATGGATGAGCAAGGACTTCAAGACGGCATTTTCAAAAATACTGCACTTGCCCCGGCAGAGTTGGACTCAACATTCCCATACACATTCAACCAACACAGCAGGCTCAGCACCAAGTCACCAGGTGATGCAGGCGCCCTCCAGCAGCCTGCAGGGTCACAGCAGGAACCCACCGGAAGGGTCTGTGTACTTGGGGATGGAGTCGTCTGGTGGAGAACAGGCCTCAGGAGGTCCAGCCACGACGACGGGGAAAGAGATACAGCCCACTGCATCACAGGAAACGAAACGTTGATTTCGTCACAAAATTTGTGTAAATTAGCTTCAGCAAAGAAACAAGGTTTTTGTTTCAAACGTGCAGCTCATCTTGTGTTGTTGTGTATACCTTCAAGAACAGGCAGACATCTTCAACCAGATGCCCTGCAGATTGGTGTGAAGAAATTCAGCAAGTTTGGATTTCGTGCTCAACAATCGGAAGTTTCGACTCAAAGTTGAAGCCTGACTGAAATTCGACTGAAGTGGCATCTGAATCTCAACTCGCATCAGGCATTTTTGGTCTTCACTTGATGTTTTTGTTGTTTTCCTGGATGAGAAAGAACACTCCTCTCCTTTCCGTTTGATCGAGATGTGTGCAAGGCCCACTGTGCCTCATATTTTCTTCTTGTGAAACTGGTGGGTCCACGTGCGTCTAAACACACACACATTCACTGTTTGTTCGAACCCGTTTATTTCAAGTGACAGGTATCTTTCGGAGTGGTCACTTCTTTCCCAATTCACAAAAAAAACATTGCATTTGGATTGGGAACGTGACAATTCAGTTTGTTCGTCGCTCTTCAGACGATCTCGCCCTCAGCAGCGCTGGATGTCACACACATCACGTGACAATTCTTTGGCCCCTCCGCGCCTGTTCGGTTGTTCCCCATCTCAACCCACCTGCAGAAAAAAATCCCAGTCAAATGGCAGATTCAACAAAAAAGTGGCAAATTTCAAAGACAGACGGCAGTCACAACACGGAGCAACAGCAAGCAAACAAAAAGGAATACACATGCACTCCTTTTCATCTCGGGGGGGGGGGGGATCAGGACCACTGGGCGTCTAGTCATCATGCCATTGGACATCAATTTCTCAGCCTGAAATTGGTCACAGTAACAATGACCAAACTGTGCTGTGGTACAGGACTGAGGGCCTCCAACCGACAAACCTGAACAAACCGTCAGTAGGTCTGCAGAACTCACTGAACGGCGCAGGGCTCCGTGTTGCACAGTTGCATCTTTGTCTCCGGTTTGCTGGTCCCTTCGCACAGATCCTCGTCCACTGTTGTCTGTTCTTTGATGTCTCTGCAAACCGCCACCAACTGCTCCAGTCCTTGACAAAAGGGAGATGACGTCATGTGATGGATGTCTGATCCGTGCCTCATGCAGAAGTAAACAAACGTAGAAGATGTGAGAAAAGGAAAAGCAGTGCAAACATCCACTGATGGCTGCTGCAGCTCTTTGTTGACATCACTCAAATTCAACGTGGGAGCTGTGGTCAACAGCCATGGTCAACAGACTGCGACCCACATCGAGCGTGGTCAGTTTGACACCCAGCCTGATTCAAAAGCAATTTTGCAACAATGACTTCTGCAAATTTGGCGCGTGTGCCAAATTACAAGTTAAAATCAGCCAAAATTCGAAAAAAATTGTCTTCAAAGTATGGTTGAACCAGACAGGGTCCGGTGTTACTGATAACAGCTCACCTGATCCGCAGCTCTGAGAGCAGGGAGTCCAGGTCGAGTACTGCCATCGATACACGTGCTGCGTCTCTGCGGCGACTGGGAGCTGATCCTGCAAAGCGCTACAACGTGCAATTTTCAATGGTGCTCATATGCTTGATCCCAGGTACCTGAGGGTCTCAATGTCAATCCCACAAAAATGTTTCTCACACATGTTCTCTGCTAATCTATAGTTTTGTGCTGTTTGTCATGCAGGATTCCAATAGACCCAGGATTCCAAATGACCGTTGGACAGGGTGATCCTCTTGGTGGTTGCAGTTTAGTTTGGACTCACCTCAGCGTGGTACAAACCCAGGATTCCGAGCAGTGAGACAAACATCAGTGCAGACTTCATGGTAAGTGATTGAAATGAATCAATGTTTTCAATGTGGTGTTTTCCTCCTAATTAAAAGGCCCCAGGTGAAGTCTCAGCTGGTTCCAGTTCAGTCTCAAGAGATCTCATTGCAAGTGATGGATGTGTGAGTTTCAGACAGATTTGAATTTTTCCAGCAAAAGTCGAAATTGTAGTGTTGATGACAAGCAAAGACAGCTGGTTTCTGGTGACTGTACGTGTTTGTGTTCGAACCACAGGTGAAAACGTAGCAGATTGACAAGCAGGAAACCTACGCACAGGACTGTGTGCAGAATGAGCTGTGTTGGCATGAGACAGGCGTGGTTTGCAATGTCACCTGCTGGCGCTGGCGGCAAAGTTCGAGTAGAATGGTGTTTTGAGCAAGAAAGAAAACACACCATATTCGATCGCACTTGCAGTGGATCTTCGTGCAGGTTCCGGGGCAGGGGCAGATCCCGGAAGCCTGTGAACCTGGAATACCTTTTCCCCCAAATCAAACAAACGTCCCAAATTTTGCCCTGCAGAAATGCTCCATGAGAAAACGACAGGTACGAGGCCTGTCAATTATGATGCCGGTTTTTCACCGATTTGAAGCCGATTTCCGGGATGTTGTTCCTCAAGGTTTGGAGCATTCTTAGAAGGGTTACTGATCTTCACCTGAGACAGATCTTGTCAATCTCGCATGCCAATTAGGTGATCTTTGAGACCAACGAAGTAGGTCGCGTGAGTGTCCGATGGCGACTGTCTCCTGCGGCACTTGCATGTGAGTAAACATGGCTGTTTTCCTGGGTTTTCTTTTACTTTTGCTTGCTAATGTGACTAAGCCCGAGCATCGACATGAGCAGAGGGTTAACCTGAAGTTTCTCTGCAAAGCTGGGTTCAAAGCCAATGAGTGCTGGAGATGTCTAAGACAAGTGTTTCAAGGTGAAGTCATGTCAAAGACACAAGTGTGGGTGTGGTGGAACAGGTTCCATTCTGGTGAAGAGACAACAAGTGACAGGCCCAAGTCCAGGCGTCCCCACACCCAGAGAACAAGGCCCAACACCCAAGTGATCCAGGGGTTGATTGGGGCCAACAACCGGCACAGCATCCACGGTCTGGCAAATGCTTCAGGACTGTCCAGGGGCACAGTTTGGAACATTGTGAAGAAGGACATGAAATTGCGTCGTCGTTGTGCGAGAATGGTGCCTCACATATTAACCCCGGAGCAAATGGCCTTCAGGAAGAGAATCTGCGAGGAGAACCTGACACTGATGAGGGCTGATCCTGGTCGATTTTTGGCAAGTGTCATCACCACTGATGAAACGTGGATTGCAACCTTTGAGCCTGAGACAAAGAGACAGTCATCAGCATGGGTGCTACCACAGGAGCAGCCACCCCAAAAGGCTTGTTGGCAAAGAGGCCAGCGCAAGACGATGATGACAGTTTTTTTTGACTTCCAAGGTGTTATCCATGTTGAGTTCATGCCTCAAGGAGGGACCATCCGGTGGGAAGACTACTATAAACATTGATGAGGATGAAGGAAGCTGTCTGGAGAAAGAGACCTCATTTGTGGGTCAGGAACCAGGAGGGGAACTGATCTTTCCTCCTTCATCAAGACAACGCCCCTGCCCATGTTGCTGTGCCCACCTTGGCCAAGTTCGGAGAGTGGGGAATCGACCTCTTAGCCCATCCTCCCTACTCTCCGGACTTGGCTCCTTGTGATTTCTCACTTTTCCCAAAGCTCAAAGAAGATCTGAGGGGCAGGTGCTTCCCCAACCTTGACCAGCTGAAGGCAGAGGCCAAAAGACTGTTGCGGTCATACCCGGAGGATTTTTACACCCAATGTTTCAGTGACCTTGTCACAAGGTGGAAGAAATGTGTTGCCAAGGACAGGGACTATTTCGAAGGAACCCACATTTCAGTTCCACCTGAGAATTTCCAAGAGGATCCGGATTCATCTGACAGTTCTGCAGAAGACTGATCCCGCCACTGTTGTGTCACCGTTTGCACTCTTATTGACATTTTTCAAGTTGGATTTATTCTATTTATGGCATGCCCTGTTGGCATTTTACATGCCCTTTGTGTTCACACAATGTTTGTCTGTTGGCATTAAAGTTGGCATTTTCAAAGCTCCCCGAATTCGGCTTGAAATTGGTGAAAAACCGGCATCATAATTGACAGGCCTCGTATTTTCTTTTCGTTTTCACTTGGATAATTCGTTAGGTGGCTCCCCTGAACCCACCTGTACTATTTTGGGCTTTGACAGCGATAAGACGCTGGTTGGGACTGGCGTTGGGCCCCGTGCCCTGATCCTGGATTCGCTGAACCAGGGGGGAGGATCCAGGGGCAGACCACGCGATGTTCACTGCATTTTCAGTTTCTGTTTGCAGAGTGAGACAGCGAGATTTGGACGAACCCGTCGCACAAAAATGCTCTGAAGCAAAATCCTTCTGTGAAAAAGACACTCGTCGGCAAGTCCAAAATACCACTAGATATACCACAAACACAAAACGTCAACCGAGACAGGCATGTGCTCCTGCCTCAACTCAAGTGAAAAAAATTGTTGTTTCCATCAGTCAAACTGTCTGGGTCAGGAGGCGTCCCATTCTCCACGAGGACCACGTACAGCGGGCCGTACTACGGAGGGGACGAGGTCACTTACAGCTGCTATGATGGCGCCAGAAGAACCATCACCTGTCAGGCCACTGGAGCCTGGACTCAGAAGCCGAACTGCACCGCTGGGTTCTGACATCTCGAGATTCAGATTCATGGTGCACCGCAACACACCTGGGCAGTTTTGTTTGGACTCACGATTCGTTGACAAAGGACAAAACCTCAGCTCTGTGAAGGTACTGTATTAGTTGAATTTCGTCCCTGATCTACTTCTTGATCTGATCTGGTGGTTCTTTAAAATTGAAATCATGCGCACATGTTCACCCCCCCCCCCCAAAAAAAACACACACAATGAAACTGTGACCCCAGGGGAAAGCACACCGTGCACTGTTTGGCACGTGTCATAAATAAGGTGTGTGGTTTGAAGACAAAGGAACGGAATAAATTTGAACAAGCACTGCCTTCTTCTATATATCTTATTCTATCGTCAAGCAAAATTACAAATTTCTCACAAACAAGCAATTGGTTGCGGAAGCATACGTGCCGGTCAAGCGCAAAAACAGAAAAAAAAAAAAACAACTTTACAGCAAAGTACGAAAGCATTTCTACTTGGCGTCCTTTGTGTGCAACGGGTTTTGGACAGTGGCAGTGGCCCGACAAAGTCATTCTTCATGTTCTGTCGCTGCAGGTCTGATGAATGCCACAAAGTTTGGTCCTCTCCTCCGCAGTTCTGTTTCCTCAGCCCAACGAAAGGAAAGTCCATGTTCCACCGACAGATTCGCGCATTGATCGCGTCCTCTGCTGCGCACCACCCAAATCACCACAAAGTTCGCTCGGTGAGACATTGCACGCTTTTGGTCCAGGTGGACCGCAGCAAACAACAAAGTGTAGTCACGGGAACCCACCACCTTTTGTACAAGAGAGTTCGTTTGTAAAGGCAAACGTCTGTTTTCTTTCTCATTTCCCACCTCTTTTGTCCTCTCTTTTTCACGGATCACGAATCCCACAAGTGTCTGTTTGTAACATCCACGATATATTTGACACGTCCAAGTTCCACTGGAAATAAGTGTGATTGGACGAGCATTGTACAAATATCTCAAAATTTCACAAGAACGATGTGCAACAACAAAACAAAACCAAGATCCCAGCACCCTGCAACATGATAGTAGTAATCTGGTACCGACAAAGTATTAGGAAAAACCTTCAGCAATGCTAAAATTACAGCAACACTGGACAAATGAGCCAACACACGGAATAAACCTCGGTGAGACTTTGTGAGAAGCTGTCGGGGATTTTTGCAACAGTGGTTCAATGGGCATCACGACAAGGTAAAGGATGATTTTTGCACACACGTGTGTGAGAACTGTGTTTTTCTTTTGCTGTCGTTTTCTGATTCAAAATTCTGAGCAGGAAAGATATGACTGAACCAAAATTCCACAAGCAGGATTGTTGGGTTTGGAACGAACGATCATTGTCATAGGCAGGCATTTTTTGTTTGGACTGACAAGGCAAATTCACTACAGGGAGGACAATTTGTAGAGGGAAATTTTGTGGAAGTCGTCAGGTCTGGGGATTCTGATGACATACAGATGCTCGTTGTCCAGAAACAATTTGCAGATGAGGTCGGGTGGGATGGAGAAGCGGTGCATGAGGGCGCCATTGCTGGGGTCCAGCACCAGGATCCTGCTCTTGAACCTGTCAGCCACCAGCAGCACGTCTGGATCCGCAAAGTAGACCACTCCCCAGGGCTGAATCTCCTCCCTGTCAACCACTGTCTTCACCTCCCACAACTTCTCACCTGTCTTACAGGACATTTTCAAGCACAGATTGTTGCCGTCTACTGAAACAACCAGAGCATCGTGAGGAGCTCGAAGGAAACACAACCCAGAACAGTGAGACATCTGCGTGTCCACCCCTCTGCCCGTTGGAGTGAAAGTGGAGCTGCTGCAGTTGAGCTCAGTGACAATGCCTCCCTTCATGAAGATCCAGAGCTTCCCAGCACCTCCTGCACACATTCTGGTCACCTCATGACTACCACACCTGTACGCAACGGAAAAATTTCCCTTCCCGGGATCCACCAATTTCACATCCCCGCACTCACCACAGGCAACAGCAAACCACTCTTTCTTCTCAATCCTAATCCCCAGCAGACTCACGTGCTAATGTTGACAAGAGGCCTTTATCCCTCTGAGCTTTCGCAGCTCCCCACCATCCAGACCATAGATGTGGATGGCTCGGGGCTCTTTCCCCTTGATGTATTTCTCGAAGGCCCCAGGTTTCTTGAACCCCCAGAAGCCAGCTTCTCCACTCCTGGGCAGCACCGAGAAACCGCATGTGGACGGCACCCCGGTCTCACGGGTGGACTCGTGCGTCAGCTGCATCTTCACCCTCTGCAAAACACCAAGACCTTGCATGCAAGAGGTGAGACAGAAGTGTCTGTCTGGTTGCAGAGAGATTTTGCTGCTGACAACTCAACACGCGGCAAATCAGTTTGCACTGAAAAACACAGTGACACTCATTCGTGTGCGATGTCCGAACTATTGTGTGAAGAAGACTTTTCTTGGAACGAGTTGATCATACCCTGGATGGTGCAGGAACGTCCTGCAAAAGCGAAAAACAACAACCTCTCACGCATTGGTCAAAGCGTTGCGGTTTGGCGTTCTTGCTTTTCATGTCCTTGTATTTTCCAGTTGCACTAAGGAGGATCCTTTGAACACAAATTTTGGGCCACAGATTGCAACAAATTTCACTTGGCTTTGGGCGTTTGAATCTGCGTAGGTCATAAGTCCACTGTTTCTCAGAGTAAAACTTCGGCTGGTTTGTTTTCGATGGAAACAGACTGAATGGGAACCAGGAGTCAGGAGTCAGGTTCGGAGGGCAGGCTACGAGTGCGCTTTCCCCATGCTCGCCCCCAGTTCATGGCTCGTTGTTCCCCGCCCGATAGATTTCGTCCCAGCTGGTGGTGTTTCTTGTGGGTTACCTTTGAGTGTGCAGTTGCGCGCGGTTGCGAGACTTCCGGTTTCGGGGCCGACGCCGACCCCTGTGATTGGGTGGGAAAGAACAAAGGAACGTAAAGTTTACAAGGACGAAACGTTCTCACGCGTCTTGCATTCTGGGGTGTCTTGGTTGTCATGAAAAAAATTCATTTGCTTTCATTTAGCTCCTGACCCCAAATACCGTAAAATCCCGCGTATAGGACCCCTTCGCGTATAAGACCACCCCCCTTTTTAGGTGATTTGAACCTTGAAGCATACATTATGTATAATGTATGGTGATGGTGAAAATCACCTATAGGCATCAAGAGGCTAAATCTGTGAACGCGAGTTTGAAAGT
>JAAUXT010057037.1_pt1 | contig 36890 bp, 32 predicted proteins | sample 7278171 | NCBI WGS metagenome assembly JAAUXT01 (sample SAMN14350112, study PRJNA611818) | marine sediment metagenome | isolation source: surface marine sediment (1.8m) | place: French Polynesia: Moorea | collected 2018-08 | reverse complement strand
TCACCCTTGTCCATGGAGCCCAATGTGAACTTTGTAAGTGAGACACATAAGAATGAAAACAAATCCTCCCACTGGTTTCCTTCAAATAGCACAATGTGGTTGTGTCAAAGAGGTGGCTGTTTCTAAGATACAACAGGAAGTCTGTCATCAACAATGTCTATTTGCTGGGCTGCCTGATTTTAAGCACCAAAATTTAAATGATGACTGCATTTATGAAATTATATTTGAATCATTTGGCAAACAGCATGTACATTAAGATCTGCAAATCCAAGGTAAAATAAGACCACTGAACTTGGTGTTGTCAATCCCAGTGCACTGGTAGAGCTGAAGTTTACTGTGTTGCCTCAAACATGAGGAGCATCACAAAACTATAAAATAGGGCTCTGCAGGAATTTCCCTTGTGTGCCCACAAGGCCAAAACTGGAATTCTCTTGAATCTGGTAATCCAGGTAAGATATGTTCAGGTGGTTTTGTGGTGTTAGAGAAATGTCTTTCTGTGGGTTCACATGGAATGTAAAATGTGACAGACATTCACTTTGGTGTAGGGACAAAAATGCCACATCACCTGAGAATCACACCGAGGAGTCAGTTTTTCAAGTTTCTTAGAGAATAATGTGTTACAGTACAGAGGAATTGTGAACTTCAGAACTCACAACAAGGCACAGATAATTTTCTTTGCCTGTGTTTCTGTTCCAAAGAAAGTGAAATCCTCAGCCAGCAGAAACAGACTTGGTCAAAAACTTCCATCAGACTACAACATCGGCAGTATTCTCACAAACTTGTAGCCATAACAATCTGTTGCACAATTTGACAATGTTGTGGTCTCAGAGCAAGTTTAATTTTGAGGACTAACAGTTTGTATTCATCAGTGCTGATTCTTTCAGCAGCTCCACACTGGGTGCCAGTTTTGTAACAACCAGCAAACCAATTCACTACTGCCATGACAGAAGTAGGCGAACTCATCCATTGACGATCCTTGCTCACGATATATTCAATGAACACAAACAGCAAACACAATATGTCCACAGACTATCACAGACAAAATGAGACTCCCTTCAACTCGCACTGTCAGTCTATGAAACAAGAAAGCAGGACCATGTGACCCACTCAATGCAACATCCAATCAGCCACACAGCTCCAAGGATAAATCACACTACAATGAACTGATGAACTGGTGTGATCCAGGAACTGAATCGGTGACACCCCAAGTGTGAAAAATAGAAAAATGTCACTGAAAAAAAATATGTTTTGTACCTGTTACAGGACCCTGTAAAAAGACCAACATTCACTGACATCAGGGTTAAACTGAATGAAACATTTGGTAATAATTATACAGCTGCATTTGATGCTTTGCATTGATTGCACTGATCAATTAACAAACTGAACCTATTGACTTTTTCAGAAACAAAGGCCAACTACACAAGCCTTGAAAAAGATGGCAATGACAGAGGGCAAGAGGACAACACTTCAGCTGTGTATGATAAATCAAAGAAGGATACATTATCTCAGTTTGAAAGACCTGCTGCTGACACAAGTGATGCAATGACACAAAATGGGAAATTGTTTACATTTCTTGAAATTTTCTTTGAGTTTGCTCCAAATCCTTGTAAATGTATCTGAAACACAGACTGCAACTTCTGATTGAGGCAATTCTACCATTTTAAAAAGGCAAAACCAGTTTTCTTGTGCTTGGCTCATGCAAAAATCTCAAACCTCAGTCAGTCTGAGACACATTCCAATCATAGCTGTCTTCACTGATCAATTCTAAGAGATTTGATTACAAGTTGATAACTTGAATGCTTTGGGGTCTGTGTTTCTTGACAAAGTTACACAGTTTTGACTGGGGAAACTCAGCTCTATTTTTGGCTTTTATTCTCATTTGAGGTATTTCTGTTGTTTGGAAAAAGACATCAGTTTAGTGAAAGATGCAAAATGTTTTAGCAGGTTTTGTCAAAAGATGGACCTTGTTGCAAGCATTCTGAAGTAATTATCACATCAAAAGCTGAATAAAATATCAGAACTATGTGCATCCACAACATGTCTTGAACTCATTTCTCTTTTGGTTCAACAAAGTCTGGGTTTGGTGCTCTTGACAGATGTGTCAAATCCACAAGTTTTCAAATAATTATTGGTCTATGCAAAGGTGGAACTGCAGTCAAAACAACAGTTTTGAGTCTTAAAAGTTTCAGAATGGCTGGTCTGGTTTGTATGTATGGAAAGACTTTCACAAGTGCTGGCAATTCCATAACACAAGCACCACACCGTGCGTGCATTCCCAAAACAATCATCATGGAAACTTGTCAGCTCTCACCAAATTTATCCTACACACTGACCCCAATTTAGTTACCATGCCAAAAGTAGTCCCATTGGTGTTTGGTTCTCTTGTCAACACCGGGCTGTGGGTGTTCCAGTTCAGAACCAAATGCACCACCACAAGCTATTGTGTGCAGGATGCACTCTAAATTGTGACACTAAATCTTTTGAAGTGATTTGAGGAAGTTGCACCATGTTTAAGGTCGCTCAAGTTGAAAGTTGCACAAAGAGTGGGTTGCTCAATTTTGAGTGACCACAACAGGGGCAACACAAACAAATTACCCACAGGCAGCAGGAGAGTTTTGCATATGAACACCAGTTTCATGGTGAAGATGTAATGAATTTGGTTCTGTTGGGTTCTTTTTAATTTGTTTGGGTGAAGGATTATACACCAGTTAGAAACTTATCAAGGTTTAATTTTTGGGCCTATGAGGGCAAAAAGATAAAGATTTTTTGTGTCACTAAATTTTGGACTGTCAGTGCACAAAGTGGGCAAAATCTCAGAAAGAAAAAATATTTCATGAAGGATGTATTTTGAGAAAATGTTATTTTTTTGTTTGGGCATTGGTTCAGTGTAATTTGGTGTTTTTTGGTTTCTTTCTTGTTCAAATATTTGTACATGTTTTTTTTGGTGCAGCCAAACTCATGTGTTCCCATTTGAGATTTTAGAAAAGTGTTCCAAACAGACATTCGCTAAGATTGTGCTGAGCTTTTGGCGTAATCAGTTGGCAATTCTCAAGGAACAGATAGTACATGTGGGTGCACTCTGAGGTTGCTGTTCCTTCTTTAGTGTGTTTGGTTTTGCTGAGCAAGCTAAAGGAGGAGGTTGGGTGTAAGGCATTCCAAGTCCAGCTTGCCTGGAAGTAAGATCTGAAAATGTTTCTTGTGTGTGGCAAGAACAAATACAAATGTGAAGAAAATCAGGGACAGAAAGTGATTGAACCTCACACACAAGACTCGGTAAGTTGTAGTGTTCAGTGAAAGCTGCAAAGATCTCAACCAAGGGAGCCTACCCCATGGCCTAGGGGAGTTGGGTCTTGTCTGCACTTTCACACAGAGTTTGCAAATGAGATTCCAAAAATTGACAAAATCTCCTGATTTGTCAATGCTGTTGTTTCCTCCTCTGGAATCATTTTCTGCAGTTCTTTTTAATCAAATTTGCATTTCAATCATTTATTTGGGGCAAACAAGGGCCTTTGTGGCCAGAAAACACAAAAGATGAATGAAGTGTTGTTCACTTTTGAATGGATATTTTGGTGAGATTTTTATTCCTTTTACAAGCTTTTGTTTCATGACATTTCATTCAGAGCAAGCTCAACCAACCTGCAGAAGGAGGATTTTTCAAATTTCACCCAGTTGAACATTTTTTTCATTGATATTTTGACTCTGAAATCAATCAATGAGACAGACAAATATGTGAAAATTGCACACTGCCATGAAGTCTGCTGGAACCATCCAATCTCATTCAGAATTAACAGAAAGTTCTACTTTCAAAACAATGGGGTAAATTGAGCAGCAATCAGTGAGTGTTGGCCACATTTTGCAGCAGGCTCTCAACACTTTGACTCACATAATTTTTGTTTGAAAAGAAGGTCTTCACTTATGTGTTTGAATGGTTGCCAGTTCCATACGGATTCTTTGAAGTTCCCTCTATAATTTGAGAATTTTTTCCTGATGAAAGGAAGTTCTCATCTCCATGGTCTACATTGGTAAGTAAGGTGTGAATGTTAATTCCTTTGTGTTATCATCAAGCTTTCTGATGTAGTTTTGGCAAAGTGTGTCCTCCCTGTCAGAAAGGCAAATAACTCAATGTATTGTGATGCAGAATGTTCAAGCAAAGTCAGAGTGCGCCAAGCCCCATCAAACCAAAGCATCTTAGTCCATCTGAAGCAACCAAGCAAAATACAATGGGCATCTCCCATTTGATGACGAATAGGGAGAGTAACACATTTGATATCAACAGAATATGACTGTATGGTTTGGCTCAAAGTTATGTGTGCCAGAATGGTCAAATAATAACTGAAAGAATTTTGCAGAGTGGATGAATGTTTCTGCTCCATGAATAGTTTCTACCTGGAAATTCCACCCTGGATTTGATGGTTAATTCCACCTCTCTGGTGAAAGAAGCTGACCAACAAAAGAAAGATTTTCTGCAAACTCACTAAATTTTCTGTTTTCAATGAGAATTAGAGAGACTTGCAATTGGCAGTGTTTTATACCAGCCCTAAGGTTGCTCTGGTGGGATAATCTGCACTGTATGACTGGGGTCTTTGTCCTCCAATGAAGTGAAAAGTAGAACAAGCCAAGATTAGACTAATTCCAGGCAACTGACCAATGATTGGTCAGCAATCAGCAGCACCAGGTGGTGCACAAATCAAAGTGACAAACAGCTGGCACATGTGACACTTGGCACCTCAGCGGTGATATGAATGAAAGATGGCAAGCCACACTTAAGCACCAATCCCACATCTGTTGAGCATGATAATGATTGCATGTTTTTGCATGGACATGGGTCAGGTGGGAGCTGGAACAAACCAATATTGGTCCAATTCCAGGCAATTGACTAGTGATTGGTGAGCAATCAATACAAACAGACCTGTGGAGCACAAACCAAAGTGACAAACATCTGGTATTTGTGACAATTGGCACATGAGGGTTGAAGAAAATGAAAGATGGCAAGATGCACTTGTGCAAAAATCTGACATTGGTTGAGCATCACTAAGTTTAGAGATGTTTTCCCCTGGGGATGGGTTGCACAATTTCTAGTTGTCTGAGGTCAATGCCACCCCTGTCAAGTACCTGGCATGTACAGACAAGAATTTTGTTGTGTGAATCACATTTGTATTCCAAGACAGAAACACAGCACACTGGGCCTCATGACATGTGTCAGGTCTTGCTTCTGGAGTGTGCTTTCTGACAGAGAGATTCAAAGATTGAGCCTGGCAGCCAATCCCACCCAACTGGACATTGGTGGGACACCCATAAATACAGTTATCTGTCTTATATGTCAAAGCTTTTTTCCAGAAGCAATCCTATTGGTACTGCCTGTGGCAGATGTGTGGGCCACTCGGAGGGAGTGGCTGAAGTGGAGGAATAAGAAATTGACTGGGGTGCCGCAAGATATTGGTGTGTCTGAAAGACTTGATCTTGCTTTCAACAAAATAGCTTCCCTCCCAGTTGGCATTTTTACAAAGTTTCACTGGCTGAGCTACATTAGTCTGGCACACAACAAGATTTCTGTCATCAGAAATGGGTCATTCTCAGGACTGCAGAACCTTGACTCCCTGCAGCTGCAAGACAATAATATTTCTGTGATAGAAATGGGATCATTGTCCTCACTGAAGAAGCTGAATGTTCTTGATCTCAGTGACAATGAACTTACAGTCATTTATAATGCACAATTCAGTGGGCTAAATTCCCTGCAATATTTGTACTTGAAAAGAAATAAGATTTCTGTTCTTGAGGTGGGGTCATTTTGGGGATTGTATCAGCTGTTTGTCCTCAGGCTTGATCACAACAAAATTTCAATGGTCAGGAAAGGATTGTTCACAACTCTTAAGCCACTGAGACATTTAGTTCTGAGCAACAACAAGATATCAAAGAAGGATATGAAGTCATTTGTAGAGCTATTGTCTCTAAAATACCTTGATCTTACAACCAATAACATTTTTGTCTTAAAAGACCTATTTTATACAAACATGAAAATGTTGACTTCTTTGCATTTGGAAAAGAACAATATCTCTTTGCTTGAACATGGACTATTTGCTGCACTATCTGGGCTCACAGGATTATACTTGGGCCATAACAGAATTTCTATCATCACAAATGGCTCTTTCATGGGCCTGTTTGAGCTTCAATGCCTCCACCTGGATCACAACAATATTTCTATGTTGGAAAAAGGATCATTCTCAATGCTACACAAACTCACAGAGTTGAATCTCCAAACTAATAGAATTGCTCTTGTTGACAAGGAATCATTTGTAAAATTCAGTGATTTTGATAACCTTTATCTTGAAAATGATGAAATTGTCCAGGTTGGACCACAGCCCAACCTGAAGAAGCTTTCCAAACTGTGTCTTCATCACAATAAGATTTCCATCCTCTTGAGAGGATCATTCGTCAGGCTTCCCGGGCTTTCACAATTGTATCTCAACAACAATAATATTTCTGTGATGCAGAGTGAGGCCTTCACTGGGCTTACTCATCTGAAAGAATTGTATCTACACAACAACAAGATTTCTATCATTGAGCACAAGACCTTCTCTGGGCTTCGTGCTCTTCAACAGCTGCACCTTCACAATAATAATATATCTCTGCTTCAGGTGCCGGTTTTTGCTGACTGCAAGTTGCTTCTCAAATTCAGTACAGTTTCTTCAGAAGAAGGACTTTGTGAGGCTTATGAATTGTACCAGATTATATTTTCTGATTCAGGCTGGGTCATTCAGAAGATTGTCTGTACTTCGAGACCTGCATCTTGAAAACAACAGCATTTCTGTTATCAACAAGGAATTATTCTGTGGGTTACATACTCTTTGTTGTCTATACCTGGGTGGAAACAACATTGTCTCTGTTGAAATGGGATCATTTTCAAGGGATCAAAGCCTGGATAAGCTACATCTTGACAGCACCACAATCTACAGACTCACAATTTTATCCTTCTGGTATCTCAATGTGGTTTGGTCACACAGTTATCTGCATCTGAGGTACAACAGAAGGTCTGTTGTCAAGAATGGTTCATTCCACTGGGTTGCCTGATTTTCATCACCACAATATAAATGATGACAATATTGATAAAATTAGTATAAAATCATTTGACAAACAACATGAGCAACAGGATCCACATGTCCATGGTGAAGTCATTTCAGTGATTGATATCACAAGATTGATTATTCCAGAGTTTTTATATAACTGGTACAAAAGGGATATGTGGTCCAACAGAAATTTCCACCTTCATGTGATTGAAGTCAAATCTTCTAAGTCACCAAACAAGCTTGTGATGTTGGGCCTCAATAACAATTTTACATTTTTTGTCCATGTCTTTGTTTCTGAAATTGTCAAGCTTTTCCTCATTGGTAACAATATCACTGATGTTCAGGAAAATGCATTCAGCAGACTGGCAGCACTGAATGTTTTAAACATGGCTGACAACAGAATATCTATTCTCAAAGAAGGAATCTTCAACAATTTGTCTCAATGTCTTTGGTTGAACTTGGATAACAACAGCATTTTCATAATACAGAAAGGAACTTTTGACCCTCTTCACAAATTACAAAGCCTCTCATTGGCTCTCAACAAGTTCACCTCTCTTTCTCCAGACCTGTTTGTTAACCTCCCAAGACCTCTTCACTTGGTTTTGAGCTCTTCAATTCATGAAAGCAAAGGTGATAATCCATGGAATTGTAGCTCCCTCTGCTGGTTGAAATATGAGGCACAGCACCAGACTATTAACCCTGAGCAGGGTCTAACATGTGAAGATGGCACAAACTGGAGTACAATTCAGTGTGGTGACCAAGGTAAAGTGTTTAGCATTATTTTCTTGCTTCACCTGGTCTCAATTGATTTTTCCACAAAGCAGAAAGCACAACTGCTGAAGCAGTAATCTGGTTTTCAGTCCAGAACCTGCCTGAGGGAAAATAGTGCAAACTTCAATGGAAGTAACCTTTGCCTTTTCTTACTCATACAGTATTTCAATATGGGAACCACAATGACACTTCCAAAGCTATGGGACCCAGAAACTCCTATCTTTACCTTTCAATTGAATCATTTCCCACTTTTGTGTATTGTCCCCAGTTGTTTGTCCTGAGCCTGGAGGAGGTGAGCTGTCCAATAGAAGGAGGTATACGGGACCTTACAACCCTGGATCACATGTGGTCTGCAATTGTGATAAGCTGATTGCATGTCAGAGTGATGGGGAATGGACAAGAAGAACAGCAGAAATATGCTCTGGTAAGATACCTTTTCAATTAAATATTGCAAATATTGCAAAAAGGAAAAACACATTCAGACTGGTATTTCAGATATGCACAAGCCAAATGAATCTCAATCAAGCCCATAAAATTGGTTGCCTTGATTGAAATACATTTGAATTTTATTTTTTTGTTTCTAGAGGCAGATGCAACAAAAGAAATGAACTATATTTATGGATATGACCCCAGAAATCAATGGTTCACAAGAGAAACCTGCTGCCTCACAGTTGTACCACATAACATCCCAGCAGAAGCCATCCAGATTTTCTTGCACGACAACATGATTGCTTCACTACCTGATGGGATCTTCCACCATTTATCCCAGTGTCAAATACTGCATTTGGATCACAACCAGATTTTGTCAGTTCACAAACAAAGTTTTATGGGGCTAAAGAGACTTGAAAAACTGTATCTACATGACAACCCATTGTCAAGTATTGATGTTCATTCATTTGATTTTCTGTACTTTGTGAAACTTCTGTGGTTGCACAACACAAAATTAAAAATCCTGAGTCCTAATTTGTTTACTAATCTTCCAAGACCACTGAGTTTGACCCTTTCAAGTCCACTCTACCGGTTGAGCTACAGTTCAATGTGCTGGCTCAAACATGAGGAGCAACATGGAACTGTAGAATGGGCATTTCGGGGAATGCCACCTTTATGTGCAGAAGGGAAAGACTGGAACTTTCTTCAGTGCGGTGTTCCAGGTAAGAAATGCTGAGTGGATTTTGGTGGTGATATTTTCTAAAGTGATCAACTAGAACAAAACAGGACAGAGCATTGGTGGTGATGATGCCTTTCAACAGGGCAGGTTTCCCAGAGAGTCAAGTGGGATAGCATTGAGGTGTGGTTTAAAGGAGCACATGAGAAAATTTCATCTAACAGAGACAGTTGTCCTTGCCAGTGTTGCAGTGTCAAAAGTGGAAAACTTCAACCAGATTGATTGATCTGATTTCATCTTCCATCTACAAAACATCCTTCAGTTATACCAGTAAAGACTTTCCCCTGAAAACTCTCCATATTTAGACACTCAAATGCACTACACTCCAATCAAATTGTGTTGCAAAGCTTGAAAAGTATTATTGAATTCACAAACAAAAGACTTTATTCCCTTTGTGTTATTGATTTTTTCAGGCACTTGTCCAGAACCAGGAGGTGTGATATTTTCTCACAGAACCAAGTATGATGGACCCTACAACCTGGGATCTGAGGTGATCTACAAGTGCAATCTTGGGACCAGTGATTTTGTTCTTTCTTGTGAAGAACAAAACCAATGGACTGGCAAACAAACCTGTGAAGGTAGTGTTGTTGTTCTTGAATAAATGCCATGTTTCAGTATTGATTAGTGCCAGATGAAATGCACAAACTTTCTAGAATGGCTTTTGGTGAGCATGAGAACACATGTTGCTGTGGGCAACTTTTTACAAATCACAACTCACCTGGAAACTTGGGATTGAAAGTATTTTTTGTCATTGCTTCAACTGTGTTGCAGAGAATCCCCTACTTGCCAGTGTTACACCTCCTGGGCCCACTGAAAACAAGGAGAAAAACATATCTCAAACTGGTGGTTCTATGACAAGAATAAATATCATTTTTATGGTGGTAATTCCAAGCACCATTGGAGGCATTGGTATTATTTTTCTTCTCCTAAGGTACATGGCCAAGGTGTCATTTGTTGCGTTAAACTATGTTGTTTAGTTCTGTGTAAAATTTATCACAGAAACAGCAAGAATGTTTCTTTTTGTCTTTTTGAAGAATTTGGAAAAAGCACAAGGATATTCTACAAGCTACTTCTGACTCCATACCTGAGAGGAGAAGCTACATCAGTTTGGAAAAACTCACTCAAAAACTGGATAAAAATTTGGCTGAAGAAGTGGAAAAGTGCTGGGTTGAACCAAATAAAATATCTTTGGACAAATTCCTTGGGCATGGTGAAAACAAAGAAGTTGTTTACTTCATAAGACACATACTGGAAGGATTTGTCTGTATTTCTGAAATACTGGCCTCATATTTCAGGAAACTTTTCAGTGGTGTGGTCTGGCTCTTTGGAACACAGACGAAATGTAAAGCTCAGTGTTGCTGTCAAGAAGAGAAAAGGCAAAAATCACCCACTGTTTGCACATTCTTGACTTCTGGTGACACCCTTAGTGTTTCCACCACACACGTAGAAGTAAATTCTTTTCTTAGGAAAGTATGCAGACACCTTTGAAGGCTTTCTGAGGAGACACAAACGTCAAGAGGAAGTGGAATTTCATGTGAAGAAGGTTGAAGGTGAGAGTAATCTGAAGGAAAAATGATTCTAAGTGCACTTGTTGTGGTTTTGGGGCAGAATTACAGAGATTTTTTTGTTGTGAGTCATTCCAAACAGCTGAAAATTTCTGGCCACTTGAGAAAATATTAATTGCTGCTGTAAAGGAAAGAAATATGAAATAGCAGGAAGATTTATAGACACTACAAGGCTTTAAATTATCATTTACTCTGGTCTCTCTTGCAGTGGAGGTTGAGTTAGATACTGTTATGGTGCAAGACTTCTTGAGTAAAGTTATTGTTATGAGAAAGTTCAATCATCCCAATGTGATGAAGCTGTTAGGAGTGACAGTTCATGAAGACAAACCCTGTATCATCTTGCCTCTCATGAAGATGGATCTCAAACAATTCCTCAAACAAAACAAACTGGTATGTTTTTTCAGGATCCAAATATTTTTGCAACAAATAAACATCATTGATGACTCATATTACATTATCTTCTTGCAGAAGTGTGCAGAAAATTATATTCAATCTTTCTCAGTGGGAGCTGCTCATGGTAGGGAATATCTGGCTGATTTGAATATAGTTCATCGTGATTTGGCCGCCAGAAACTGCATGCAAGTATTATTTTGTTATTCTGATGCTTTCAATAATCAGCCACCCAAAACAACTGTGTGTTCCATGTGTTTTAGGCTGAACAAAAACTTGGTGCTGAAAATTTCTGATTTTGGCTTGTCAAGAGACATGCAAACCAAAGAATATTACAAGGTTGAAAACACTTCAGTGGAGTTACCAGTGAGGTGGATGAGTCCTGAGTCCCTCACAAACTGGACTTTTACAACCAAAAGTGATGTGGTGAGGAAGGAACATATTTCTCAAGTTTCACAAGAGCACAAGGATGCTTCTCTGTTTCACTGGCAATCTGACAGTGGGAAACATTTCTGGCTTCCTTTCGATGAAGCCATTTGACAAAAGAACATCTCTGAATGATTGTTCTCTTTTGTTCATTTGATTGCAGTGGTCATTTGGTGTCTTACTCTGGGAAATTTACACTTTTGGAGAGTTTCCTTACAAGGGAATATCAGACCTTGCATTGGTTAGCTATCTGAAGGCAGGAACTCGACTCAGTGAGCCACCTATGTTGACAGAAGCTGAAATGTGAGTGGTGCCGCTTTGCTTTGTGTGCTTCCTTCTCCTCCAGAATATTTGATCAGTTTTTGTGAGAACTGTGTCTGTTTGTTTCAGCTATGAGTTGATGCTGGTGTGCTGGGAGTGGGACCCAGCTGCAAGGCCAACATTCACTGAACTGAGAGTCAAGTTGAATGACATTTTTGGTGAGAGCTGTTTTGGTTTTAATTGATTTTTGTGAAAATTTGCACTCACTCAAACAAATTCAATTGCATGTGTTCTGTGTTGTAGAAACAAAGGGCAACTACACCAAGGTTGAAAATGGCAACAATAGCAATGAGAAAGAGGACACATCATTGGTGTGTGAGGAACCTGCTACTGACAGTTGTGAAGAAACTTCAGAATGATCCAACAATGCAAATTATCATGGAGACTGTGACTCAGAACCTGAACAATTGCTTTGGATATTTTATGTGTCATTTCTGTTCATGTGTGGTACCTTGTGGCAACTCTTCTGCTTTCTCAGTTGAAATTGATGAAACACTTCCACTTCAGATTGAATGAATTTTACAATTTGTGCCTCACAAAATCTTTCCTTCTGTTTGTATCCTTTTCGGTCTGGGTTCACAAGGCACCCAAAAGGTGTTTTTACCATCAAATCTGTTTGTAGCAGTTGCTATTGAAAGCACTTGTGTCATCTCTTAATTTCAAATCTGTGAGTTCTCTGAAGGCAGGTCAGGGACTTGTTCAAGGGACCTTTTGATCTCAATCCACAGAGCCTGATATGAACTTTGTGGTTGAAACACACCAGAATGAAACCAAATCCTGACACCATGGAACAATAAAAAGGAAAAAAAAATTGTTGCACAAGCCGAGCAGCCACCAGAGATCTGCCCCAATGAGTATGTTCCCTTGAGGTGTGTGGCTGGCTTGCAGTGAAGTGACTCATTCCAGCCAGCCTGGTCACCCCAAACAGCTGACTTTACTTTTCCCTCTTTGGCCACATCCAACCCAGTGGTGAAGGGGTGTCCATGAAGTGTATGATCAATATGACTTCTACCATGAACACACACCATCCGGGTCTCATGTTTGCTCCTCCTGCGTGTGTTTAGCACATGATCAGCAGGAGCATTAGAATTATCCCACTGATTTTTCAGCGCTTCAATATCAAGTCCAGGCTGCAGCCTTCTCACACATAACACAATGCAAATGGTATTGCCTTCAAAATAATGAGCTCACCGAAGTGAGGAGAGATATGTGTGGAGGGACTTAGTTCCTTGGAAATATTGATTCCACATGAACGAAAGGGTACAATTCACATTCCTTTCACAGGTGTGTCGGAATTCAAGTGTTGCTCTGTGCTGGACTGTCCAACAATGGACTGACTGAGGTGGTATGAAATATGTCGGGGGGAGCGCATTGCTTGAGACACTTGTGTCTTGTTCACAACTTGATCACCAAAATTTTTCCTGCAGCCTTCTTCCCCCTCAAACAGTGTAAGGAGGTGTATGTCAGTGAGTGAGAATCAACTCACTGAATTGACAGCAGAAATGACAAAGGGCTTGTGGGGTTTTGGGCATTTACCAGTTCAACTCTATTCCCAGGTGCGAACCAGGGATGTGCCAGACATTCAAATCACTTGGAAACGACAACAAGGTGAATATTTTTGTTATTTCAAATTTACTATTTATTGAGGTTCATATGGAAGCATTGTTTTCAAGAAATTGGGTGAAACATGTGAGAATCCATGCACTGAGAGCCTGAGTTGCAATTTCCAGACTGAGGGTCCAGAAAGCGCAGCAACAATCAAGGACACTGAGTATTCCTTGAGTGCCCACATTCAATGACATGGAACCAACAGTTCACTTGAAATATGACTTGTGTTTGCACATTTCACACTGATTTGTCCTTGTTTGTTGAACAGAAAAGGAGAAGAACATAACACAGTATTTCTCTCCAACTATTATCACTATTGCCACCCACCGGTGCTGTTCAAATCTGATTGTGTTTCTGCTTTTCCTATGATAGGGATTGGTTTGTCCATAAAACACATTTCTTTTCCAATGCAAATCTAAACACACACAAGTTTCTGGTTTCCTTTCCAACAAGACACAAACAAGCAAAACCAGCAAAGAAAGAAACAATGTCTATGCACAAAATTTGGCTGTAGCTTTGATGCAACCATTTATTGAGTTCAACAATCCACTGTCCAGATAATTAATTCTTGTGTCCAGAACAATTACACTTAATTCTGTTAACTGAATAGAACCAACATTTTGCTACACCTGTCTGCAAAGCACAGTAATTTCCAAAATCAAAAATCATTTCATCTGTCATGCAACACAAAGCAAAAACAAATATGTCAAATATATTTACAACAACATCAAGATTATACATTGACAATCAAGAAAAGACATGCCAAACAGTGGACCTCTTTGCAATGACCTAACCAATCAAATAAATTTTCAATCACCCCTCTTCTGTTGGAGGACATCGCCTTGGAGGCCAAAACTGGTATGGCTCAGCGTAGTCAGACTCTTGAGGTTCTGCAGCACATGTCACGTGGTCCATCTCTGTCTCAATGATCTCTTCATATACATTTTCACAGTTGTCAGGTCCATATTGCTCAGTGTCAGGGTTCATCAAAATGTTCATGTTCTTCAGTGCAAATGAACTCGGGCCATCTGTGGACCTAAATTGATGAACAGGCTGAATATACCCATCTGAGCTGTACATGGAGGTGGCCATGTTGTGTTCTGTGTCAAGTGAATGTTCATTCATTGTTCTTGGCAGTCTGTCTTCTTGTTGCTTGCTTTCTTGTTGTTGATCTTCTCCTTGCTTTTTCTGTTTGGATTTCTGTCCCTTCCTGCAAAACAGACACAGGATCCAGTTTGTGTTGTGTGTGGAAACCAGTGCAGACAGTCAAACAGATGTGTGAGATTTGTGGCCCCAAAAACAAAATGGTATTCCTAACACTGATTTATTTTGTCAGACTCATCACATTTCATCACCTGTAAACTGACCTTCTGCAGCAACAGAAGACAAAGACAGGTGTTATGAGGAGAGTTGGCAGACCCACACCACTCCCAACTGCTATTGTAATCACATCTGCAAATCAACAGAGAATGTAAATACTCAGCTTGTGGAAAGGCAACCCCAGCCAAAGAGAAAATCTGAAACAAACTACTGCAACCCTGCAAAAAACACTGGACACCATGTGGATAGACACTCCACCTTCTGAAGTATCATTTGGCTCCATTGTTGTTGGCTTCCCTGGCATTCCTCTGGTTGTGTCATGTGTATTTGTTGTGATATCAGGTGGCACTCCTGGCGTTGAAGTCCCAAAATCTGGGTCAATTGTTTCCTGATCATTGGCTCTTGGGATGGATGCTGCTGATGCTGCTGATGTTGTTGATGCTTTTGGTTCTGCAGTTGTGTGCAGGGGAGTTGCTGTTGCTGTTACATTGATTCCGTCTGACATTGTGACATCAATGGACCCATGGCTGGACACTGACGGAGTTGCGGCATCAGAGCACACATCAAAGTTGTCTGAAATTTTGAGTTTTCAGTGTTGGTTTCACAAAGTCCAGTAACCAATTCAATTGACACACAAGATTCCAGATTACAATTTATATTTTGGCCATCATGTTTACACAATTGGTCTGGCAATGATTTTGATACTGACAGATGAAAGCAAGAACAAACACATTTCTGACAAACCTCGGCAGGTTGGCTGTTGAGTCCAGTTCCCACCACTTTTACAAGTGATGGTCACATTTCTTCCATCAATGCAGTTGTAGGTCACTTGAGAACCTGGGAATTGTTCTTCAAGAAAGACTAAGGTGTCTGAGAAAGAAATATTTCTTGGTGGTATTGGACAGCCTTCTGAAAACACACAATGCATTTGTATTTGCACAAGCACTAACTACACATCACTGTCAGCAAAACCAGCACAAGTTCACAAAACAAGCCTGACCTCTGCAGGTTGGTGGTTTCTGGGTCCAGTTTCCACTTGTGGTGCATGTTATGGTGCTCAATTCACCAGTGAAACATTCGTAGGCCACCAGGGAACCTGGATAGTAAGGTCCAGTTAGATGGGCCTTTGTCACTTGATCATTGTAATGATAAAAACCTCGCCAGAAAACTCTTTCGAAATCAACGGTGCTGAGCCGGGAAGAGAAAGGAACTCCTCCTGGTTCAGGACAGATTCCTGAAGAAAACAACAGCAGTTGCTTTGAAAACATGAACAGTTAATTAACATTTTGAATCTGTTCTTCTCTTGCAAGCCTGACTGACCTGTGCATGTTGGTTTGTCGGTCCATGATCCATTGCTCTGACATGTGACATTTGCACTTTCTCCATCCTGACAAGTGTAGGTCACCTGATCACCAGGGTTGTAGGGTCCACTATATTGGGTCCTTGTTGCAAAGGGTACACCACCCGGGTCTGGACATACACCTGGTAAACACAATGTACCCACCAATAGCAAAAAGTTGTCCATTTTTCTTCAACTCAGAGAATGGGTTTAGTCACATAATCACACAGTCTCACTCACCATAATCACACTGAAATGAGGACCAGGGTTGTTGGTTTGCGCATTTATACCGTTGTTCCCCATAGAGAGAAACCTTTCCATGCTGTTCTTCAGCTTTTAGCCAGCAGAGAGAGCTACAGTTCAACTGAGCAATTCGTCTTTGCCAGCGAATCCACCGAAAGGCAGATTTTTGTGGCAAGTTGGTGAAAGTGTTTGGGTCCAGAGTTGAGACGTTCCACAAGTCCAGTTGCAGACGGTGCAGTGTAAAAAGAGAATCAAAAGACCCTGGTTCAATGTGAGAAATTCGATTGTTCTCCAGATCGAGATATTTGAGATTGTAGAGGGTTCCAAAGTTTCCATGTATCATGACAATCTTGTTGTTCTGCAGATGAAGAGTTTGAAGGGAAATAAGTGTGTCAAGGGCTCCCTCCTCAATTTGACTGATTTGATTGTTGCCAAGGTGCAGCCACGTGAGGTTGATAAGTCCAGTGAACATTCCTGCTGTGACTGTTGTAAGTCTATTCTCGCCCAGATCAAGAAATAAAAGGGAAGTCAGGTGACCAAGTGACAATGGCGTGATGGATGCAATGCTGTTGCATTGTAAATTCATATGCCTGAGAGATTTCAAACCAATGAATGATGTGTTTTGAATTGCAAACAAAACAGTGTGCTCCAAAACTGGTCCTATGCACCCAAACCCCTGGAGGGAGCTCCCTGTGTCACTGACAGATAATCTGTTGAAGTTCAAATTCAGCTGCTTCAGTTTTGTCCTTCAAATGTATTCTCTTCCAGAGAGGTAATTCTATTGTATTCCAAGTTGAGAATTCTGAGAGACGTCATCCCTCTGAAGGCTCCAGGAGCAATGGAGGAAATGTTATTTCTATCCAGGGAAAGTTCGATGCAGTTGAGCAGCTTGTTGAAGGTCCCTGTTGGAATCACAGCAATGTTATTGCCTTCCAGATACAAGTAGCGTACTGACTCAAGGCCAGTGAAAAAGTCAAGAGAGGAAATCCTAATGAGAGTCAAATGAAGAACTTTCAGTGATGTCATCCACCTGAAAGGTCCTGGTCCTAAAACACTGATCCTGTTGTAGGATAAGTCCAGACGGTAAAGTGATATCAGTCCTGCAAATGTTTCCTTCCGAACAGAAGAAATTCGATATGAATGCAATTCAAGAACCCGGAGTATTTTTAATTGCCTGAAAGTTCCTGAATGAATTGTGTGAATAGAGTTCCCAGCCAAACTCAAGGTACGAAGTGATGCCATCCCTACAAATGCATCTTTGTCAATTGTGGTGATCTTGTTACGACCCAGCTCAAGCCGGAAGCAGTGGGTCAAGTGGCTGAAAACGCCAGCAGGCAATGACGTGATGGCATTTATGCAAAGGCGAACCTCCTGTGCCTCAACAGGAATGTCCTGAGGCACTTCAGTGAGATCGCACCTCAGGATGCAGAATTCCTCTTTACATCGAGTGCAATTGTAACATGTTTGACCAGAATATTCGTAACAATCACGACCAGCATCAGTGCCCCAACGTGAAACCAGCAGGAGCAGTGCTGTAAAAAGTAGAATTGTGCTGACAATATAGAATCTAAAATCAAAGTGAAATTAAAAAGACAAAAGCCCTGTTGGGGTGCAATGCATCACAGACAAGCAAGCCACCTGATAAAATGAGAAAACTGAAAATCTCACCCAGCCAGACAAGTCTTGTCAAATTCATGTTTTGAATGGTTCAACAAAGTCCCGTAAAACACTGAAATACACATGAGAAGACATCACCACCTTGATCAAAGCAAGATCTTTCAGCAGGGGAAACAAAAAAAACATTTTTACAACCAAACTTCGGTAAAATCTGATCATATCAAGTGGATATAAACATATTCTCTGACAAGAAAAGCAACATACCTGGAAAAGGTATTTCACCAGCAAACTGCAGTCCCACACCTGTCCTGTACAACAGTTCCCTGGGCACAGAGCTCCTTCTGTCTGGGGCTTCTTCCCCAGCTGTGTCAGAAGCTTGATGCAAAATCAATGAAGATGTGTGTTGTTCCTTCAGTGGATTGATGAGCTGTGAAGCCAAATTTGCCCTTCTTAAACTGGCACTGACAATTGACCTTTTGTACTTGTGAACAAAATGAGAATGTTTTGCTCAGAGGATGGAGAAAGCCTTCCAGCTGATTTGGCAGCTGCCTGTGTTGTGTCCAAGTTGCACTGGGATGAGCAAACTGTTTTTCTGAACAAACTGAATGAAAGAGTCTTTCGGCTGTTTGAGAGAGTTTGACCCTTGTGTCCCAAATTCTATGTCCTGTTCAAAGCAGGCTGAAATGAAGACTTCAACTGATATTGTCCTTGTTCCACACATAAGAGCTGATTCCATTGTCGTACTTTGTCCTTTGTGCACTTGTCGATGTTGTTTTCTGTATGTGAACAATGACTTCAGGCTCATTTGGCAGATCGCCAGGATGTGTCCGAATTGCACTATGACATGAGGAAATTATTTCTGTGGATCAACTGTTCTTCAGCAGAGATGTTTCGCCTTTGAGACGTGTCACACAGTTTTGAGTTTGGTCTAAGTGTTCAGTTTGTCCAAAACCAAAGACGAACTCACTGCACCAACAGTCACAGATGCGGTTGATTGGTAGAGTCTAGTCTTGGCAAGTCAGAATTTGTCATTTGAGCACTTGTGAAGCTTATGTTCCTTTGTGCACTTGTCCATGTTATTCTCTGCATATGGACAATGACTTCAGGCTCATTTGGCGGATCACAAGGATGTGTCCGAATTGCACTGTGATATGAGGAAATTATTTCTGTGGATCAACTGTTCTTCAGCAGAGATGTTGCGCCTTTGAGACGTGTCACACAGTTTTGAGTTTGGTCTAAGTGTTCAGTTTGTCCAAAACCAAAGATGAACTCACTACACCAACAGTCACAGATGCGGTTGAATGGTAGTCTTGACAAGTCCGAATTTGTCCTTTGAGCACTTGTGAAGCCAATGTTCCTTTTGTGCACTTGTTCATGTTATTCTCTGCATATGGACAATGACTTCAGGCTCATTTGGCAGATCACAAGGATGTGTCCGAATTGCACTGTGATATGAGGAAATTATTTCTGTGGATCAACTGTTCTGAGAGTGCAAGGCCTTTGGGATATGCTGTGTGTTGAGTTTGGTCCAAGTGCCCAGTTTGTACTTGACACAAGATGAACTCACTGCACCAACAGTCACAGATGTAGTTGAATGGACGTTTGATGACAGAAGGCAGCACAAGTGGAGTTCAAAACATTCTGCAAAGTGTAAAGCTCTCCCATTGCTCCACCCTCTGTCCTCTCAAAATATGTGGCTCAAAAAATCCAGAAAACTGTCCTTCCCGATACCGTGCCTGTGTAAAAGCTTCCAAAAATGTTCGCCAACAATCAGCACCTGTCTGTATTGTGCCAAACACTTTTCCTTGGACCTTTTCCTCATTCCAACAGAAAAACTACTGTTGAAAACCTGCTAGAAAGAACTAGGCACTTCCCTTGTGGGATGCAGGTTTCAGCATCAAAGATGCAGAAATGTATGCGAACATGACAATCAATGTCAAAAATGTACTTTTGGAAAGAATTGAGGAATCTTGTGTGAACCACTCTTGATTCTGAAGGGCATTCCAACAAATTTGCTGATGCTGCCAGGAACAGTGGAGAGTCTATGGAGATGATAATTTTTCTGATGAATTTTGTGATGTGTGACAGAACAGAGGGAGGACAACGAGGCTGTGCATGCACAGTTTGAGGTTGGGCTCAGTGTCCACTTCACACTGAAAGGTGAAAAAACACAATGTGCTGACATTGGGCATTTACCCACACAGAAGCCAACTGAATTGCAATGCTGGTTCTTGTGACTTTGCTATTCTCGCACCAGAATGAGAAATGCACTGCTACACTTGCAATGGGTGAAAAAAAACAAGTGTTCTAGTTGTGTTCAGATGCTTGAACTCATTTCACCAGCAATTGCAATTGCAACCAAAAGCAAGACAAGCAAGACTACACCGAGTGGCAGAACCAAAATATGGAATTCATTGGAGCACAAATATGGTGCACTGAATTGTGAAAACAATGATGGGGGCAAGATAATTTTGGCATTGAATCTCAATGGGTTGTCACCAATCTGGCAAAATGGATTCCTTCATTGTGTTTCACAGCACCATACCTCCCCCCCCCAATTATGAAAAATTCACCCACTAAGCACACACAAAGAGAACAATCAAAGCCAGCAATGGAGACTTGTGGTTCAAGACAGCTCTCAACAATCCCACACCAGAAATGGTGGGCAGGAAAGCACTTCACTTAGAAATGGACCATTTGCCATCTTTTCTGAAGATTCTTTTTGTCCTTTCTGGTCATTTTTATGGCAAGTGCTTTCAGGAAGTTTGGCCACAGGAGGTTGCGAATTGTAATCTGGGCATTTGTCATCCCAAGTACTGTTGATGCAATAACAAATGAACAGTGTCCATTGTCAACCAAATTTGTTTGCCTGTGTCTCAATAAACAGATCCAAATTGCATTGGTCCACATGAATCACTGCTTGAAAGTTAGAGTTGGCATGTTCTCAACTGTTATGTACGGGTGTTCAGGGCATGTTCTTTCTTCCCACAAAGGCTGGAATTGATTCCATGGTGGTAAACATTTCTGATGTTTATTTTTCTGGTGTGATCAGTGATTTCATTGATGTGCACCATTGGCTCTTCCCTGAGCTGGGATGTGTACAAAGGTTGTTTGATCTGAGCATCAAGTGAATCTGCTACAGACTGAAAGAGTTGCACCATGACTGAATCTCCAACAAAAAATATCTTTTTGTCCAAAATCTTTCCACAAAATGTGCTTATTATGCCCTGAACTGTCAAGTGCAAATAGGCTGATTTGAAGTGAAGCTGAATGGTTTTATATGGAGAAGACCAGCAAGGAAATTTGTATTTGATCCTGCAAGGATGGTGAAAATTATGACCTGGTTCCCACATCCTGTGTCAGCAAAAGTGATGGTTGTTCTCTCTGAAGGACTGAGGTGTTAATTCTGAGGGTGTCCATGTTGATTTGTTTTCAGATGTGTTTAGCAGATACCCAGAGTTAGTTTAAATAAATTGTCTTGGAATGAGGCTGCATGATAAGAACATGGGGTGATGGCTTCACTAACAATATGTATATCAAAGAAGAAACAACACCGAAGGTCACAAATGAGACTCGTGTTGCCACATGCTTTCTTCTGCATTCCATTGTGATGTGTTGCTTGTTAATGTGCGTGTGTCACCTGTAATTGAGCCTTCCCGTTCTGTGGAGCAGCTTTACCTGTGGGAGTACAGGCCAGTAGCCTGGGTATAAGAAGCTGTGCCGTGAGCAGCTTGGGGATGTTGTTCTTACTTTTTTGTTTCACTGAAGAGAGAAAGCTTGCAGAAGGAAAGGAAAAACAAAAGCTGTCAAAAGATATTTTGCTGAAGGTTCATGATTCGACCAAAGTCAGTAAAGAAACAGGATACGAGTACACAGGATCAATGTTGCACACTTTGCCAATCCAAAACAGTCCACTGACTGTATGAACATTTTCAATTGCAGTAATTTGTAAGAGGAGACAAAATCCATGGATCCTACACTTGTTCACGTGCAGATCAAATTCCAAAATCAATGAACATCTTGTACATTGTGTTTTACACAGAACACCTTCAAAAAGAAGTTCTCAGCACGACGAAGGGACAACACAAAAAACATTCACATAGTTGTGAAAAAGGTTCTAAACAATTTATTGTTGAGTTTTAGGTGGGGGAAAGCCTGTTTGTGTACCTGTATTTGTACAGGTCTGCATTTGTGATGACTCGAGCTATCTGATTGTGTTTTCACTCAACGTTGATGCACACATATCCCTCAGTAAATCAGAAAATGAGTTTGAACAAACCTTGTGCAAAAATAACTGGTCAACATGTCACAAGTAGAATTTTAAAAAAATCAGTGGGGAGTGAGTGTGTTGTCCTCTGAGAAACTGAGAATACTTAACATTTATTGCCCTTGTTGCTGATTTTGTTTGTGTTGTTTGGGTTTTTCAGGTTTGTTATCTTTCAGGCATCACATATCATAAAACCGAAGAGATCTAAAGATGGCACTAATGCAGCTGTCTTTGTTCTTGCTTGGTAAGCACAGTGTAACCAGAAAGTTACTTGAAACACATCACAATGAAGAAATAAATCTTTTAATTGCAGCCCTTCAGCCCAGCCAAAAAAAACAATGTGTGAACAAACACGCCACTAACCCAAAAGCATCCGCAAAAAGACAAGAGTTATTAGTATTCTCCCAAGGTTTTGTTTGTTCCTGAGAAAGAAAATAAAACATAGAAACACATGTTCAAATTATTTGGACACAACAGATACAATGTTTCATTCTGAAAAGTCAAAACACGTTCAATTTTGCCCTTCAGAGACTTCAGACATTTTGCGGCCCAAAATATAGCAAAATGACCTGTATCCAAAGAAAAACCCAGAAACCCAACCCACAAAGCTGGGATTGACCAGTTACCCAAGAGGCTGTACGGAGAAAGCCTGGATATGCACCATTCAAATCACCTACAAACAGGAAGTGTGTTGAATGATGGCTTTGCACATTGTGTTTCAGGCTTCTTGCTCCAAGTCTCATCCTGGGCTGTTGGTCCTTGGTATGTCTGGTATCTCACAGATCCCAAAACAGTAAGATTGAATGACAGCCGAATTACTGCAATTCAGCCTGGAACCTTCTCTCAACTCAAAATGTGTTCCATGCTGAACCTCAGCAGCAATCAACTGACTGAAGTGAAGAGAGATATGTTTGAGGGACTCAATGCACTCAGGACATTGTATGTTGATCACAATATCATCAATGATATCCTTCCTGGAGCTTTTTCGCACCCCAAGCTGCACGAAATATATTTCAACAACAACAAATTGACCAACATAAGAAAAGCCATGTGGAAGGGGTTACACAGTTTAGCGATATTCCATCTTGATCACAATTTGATCACTGACATTCAACCTGGAACCTTTTCTCACCTCAAAAAGTGTTGGATGCTGAACCTCAGCCACAACAAACTGACGGAAGTGAGACAAGACATGTGGGATGGACTAGATGCGTTGTGGCATCTGCATCTTGATCACAATTTCATCATCAACATTCAGCAAGGAGCCTTTTCTCAACTCAAGAGGTGTGAAATTATTGACATCAGCAGCAATAAATTGACAACAGCTGGAAAAGACATGTAGGATGGACTGCACAACTGTGGGCATTTGAACATTCCTAACAACCTCATAATTACCATTCAGCGTGCAGCCTTCTCCCACCTCAAACTCTGCTGGTACCTGAAGCTTTCCAACAACAAGCTCACTGAAGTGAGGGGATATGTGGGAGGGACTGGCAAGTTTAGCAAGATTGGATCTGGATCACAATTTCATTGCTGACATTCAACCTGCTGCCTTTTCCTACCTCACAAAGTGTTTGTGGATTCACCTCAGCCACAACAAACTGACTATAATCAGAAAAGACACATGGAAGGGACTGGATAGTTTGCAAAGATTGGATCTTGGGCACAACTTCATCACTGATATTCTTCCTGGAGGCTTTTCAAACCTCAACCTGCTGGAAATGTATCTCAACAACAACCTTCTGACCAACATACAAAGAGAAATATGGGAGGGAATGGACAATCTGAGGTTACTGCACCTCACACAGAACCACCTCACAGTTGTGAAGGCTGACACATTTGTTCTGCTCAGTGGTCTACAGTGGCTGTATTTGGAGAACAATAGGATTGTTCAGATTGAACCTAAAAGTTTTCCCAGATCACTGTCCATTCTCTGTCTCTCTGGAAACAATTTAGGAACTTTGTCTGAACTGGTCCTTGACCCTTCTTGGTTGAATCTACAGTTGACGTTGGGCAGAAACCCTTTATTCTGTAATACAAGTTTGTCTTGGATGAAATCAAAAGAACACAATAAGATATTTTGGGGAAGTCGTGGCTGTGATGACCATCATATTGAGCCTGACTGTGCAAATTTCCCAGGAGTTGCCTGGAAAAATGTCAAGCTTCAATCATTCCCAGGTGAGCATTGTCATTAGCTTGTGACACACACACAACAATTGTTTGACAAATGATAGCACTTGATATTTGCACCATGAGCACCTCTAAAGACACAATGAACACTTTGTCTCATTGCTCAACTTGTGTTAAGACAGCTCAAATTTCACAGAATGCCTGAAATGCCCTCTTTCACTTTGGAGTGAATTGGTCTGCCAGGTATTGGACACATGAAGTGAGGTTCTGTTGTTGATAACTTTTGCTAAGTTCACAGATTGTGTTGTTTTGTTGATTGAATGACTCAACTTTTGGTCTTGGGTGTCAGCTTTTCTTTAACAAAAGTGTAATCATCCCTGACTTGATGAGTTTTCTATTGCCAGGGCCCCAACCCTGTGCTTGTCTTGTTTCAGGCAAGAAAACTTCATGGACTGAGGCTGCAACATACAAACCAATCAATGTAAACAGAGGTACTCAAGGTGTGCAGTCTACCAGTACTGATCAAGATCCAGAGCCAAAAAGTAAAATGTTCAATCAAAGGCAGTTCAGGAATGTCTTGTCATTGTCTTCTTGGGGCAAGTTACTGTATGTCTGCATTTTATTGTCTTTTCGGATGACTGAAATTTTTCCAGAGATGGGCTTGTTGCAACTTGTTGGAAACCATATCTGCCAGTTCAAAATGTTCTTCATATTATTTTGGATGAAGTTGTGTTCCAGAATAGAGGGCACTAAATATTTGGCCTTTCATTTCACAATGTCAAATTGTTCCCCAAGTCAAGTTGTATTGCCTTTCTCTTGCTTTATTGGCCAGTTCCGTTTCAAGAATGCTTACAGGTGTCACACCCGTCATCTTGCTGCTTGTGTTGTATTGACTTGCAATGTGTGAATGCTTTTGCAAGGAAAACACACACCATTACTTGAACAGTCCTCACCCCAAGATGCTGACACAAGAATTCATGAAATATATCATAATTCTGGTATTTACTCTTTTGGTTTTTTAGCACACAAAAAAAATTGTTTCGGGGCAAACAGTGGCTGATTTCCGTGCACCTCAGGCATGATCCAATTTCAGAGTTCAAGATACAAACACAGTTGGAGCAGATCAAATGGATGGCATCTGGATTCTTTGGCATATCATCTCTGTCTGGACTCATTGTTTGTTTCCTGTGTTTCTACTTTGGATGCCGCAGAAAGCTCAGGAACTATAACAAAAGCATCAGAAGAAGGTAACCAATTGGGTTCACATAGACACCTGCAAGAAGAAACCAAATTCTCCTGTTTGTGAAAATTGAAATGTATTCACAATAAGACAGGAGACAGTAACAAGCTCCACATTTGTAGGTGTGGGCAAGCTGTTTGCACCAGGTGCTCTGGACCAAGCTCTCCTGAATTGAGTATCACCACCAACCAGAGTGAAAATTTGCTTTTAGCATCAACTGATGCTTGTGCAGTTGTTACCGAACAACACATGGTAAATACAAAACTGGCAAACAGATTGTTTCATTCTTTGTCAAAAGTGGTTTCTGTGGTTGGTCATATTCTTGTTATTTTTGTCACGTTCAGAGGTGGTCCATTGGTCTTTCTGATCAAGACATAACCCGTCTGGCTAAATGCTTCAGTCCCCAGACCCTGGAGACTCTTGCCATCACCTACTTTAACATCAGCCATGCCCAGGTAGAGACTATGGCACAGAGCCACCTGAGAAATTCAGAGGCTTTCAAGAGGGAGCTGCTCATCTGTTTCAGAAACAAAGCCAGTGTTCTTTCAAACACAAAGCAGGTAAGACTTGTGACTGTTTTCTTGTGAATCCAAACCTCTGCATTAGTTACTGGCCATGGTTTGTCTATCTGGATGAGGCAGAATGTTTCATAATTAGTAAAACCAGATCAGATCCCTGTAGGGTCTGCTGTCTTAGTTACACTGTGGGGAAACATTTCACCTGCTTTAGAAGTTGTACAACATGTTATTGATGGCACATACTGAAGGGCTGCTGGGTGACATGTGGGAAGAGGACCTTGAAAGAGTTGAGAACATCCTGCTCAACAGCTGAGGCAGTCCAGTCATGGCAGCATTAACTATGAAGTAGCAATCACGACAGCAGTAGCATGAAACAAGCAGCAGGCAACAACACCAGCTGAATACGCAAATATAAAACTCAATGCAAGAAAATTTACTTTGCATTGCTGGCACACAGAAATCAATGACCAACACCACATTTTATTTGACAGAAAAACAGCTACTTCTAGAACCAACAGTTGCCTCCTTGGAGGATTCTAATTCTCCTGTATCAGGTTTGAGCCTCCTGTAAAAACACTTATCAAGTTCGCAATGGCATTGGAAGTGTTGCAGCAGGTTGTTTGTGTGTGAATCGCTTGCATATCCAGATACTCTTCTTTTAGCAGTGTTGTGACCCACAAAATCTTAAAATAGAGTGGCCACATAAATTGTAATCAGATAATTTGTAATCTGACACAAACATCAAATAAATGATGGTTGAAAAAATTCACAGAATCTCCACATACTTCAGAACAACAGCAGTATTTGATAGGATTTGTTTGGTGAGGCCTCTCAATCGATTGCAAACAAATATATTTGTTTTGTAGTGATCTTTGCTTTTCCCATTCAAAGGAAATTTTACTGGCCACGGGCTCATGTTTCTTCCAATTGCAAAACTGAGTGCAACAGCAAAACAGAACAACACCCTATCTGTTTTGGGAGAGAAACATGGAAGAAACTCAATCACCAATAGTTTGATGTCAAGGTGCAGACCTCCATCTTTCTCAAACACTCTTGCATCTTTTGTTTTGCATTTTACAGGGACCACTGGGAAAGCTTCAACATCGCCAGGCAGTGGGCAATATGTTCTACTGACAAGAACAGCGTCCATTGCTCTGGAAAGTTTGTTGCAAACTGATGTCTGCCCAGTTGCAATTGAAAGTACAAGGTTCAGTGTTTGTACTCAATGCAAAAGACTGTTGATCAGTGCCAGTTCAGGAAGTGTGACAAACATTTGTTGAGATCAAAAGCCAAAAAATGAATATTTTTTCCAAATCCACGAACACCCACCCAAAAACCCCCAACATGCCACCAATATCAGTAAACTTCCAGAAAGACAAGAACATTTTGGTCCAACTTCTACAACCTTTGTTTTCAAACTACTTCACAGTGGACAGTGGCAAAAGTGAACACAACCTGAGAGAGATACACAACAGTCTGTTCCGCAAAAACAAATTTGCTGAAAATTTTCACTTGGTGGTCTGACAAAGTCAGCTTGGTGATGGTTTTGAGTGAAAATGGTCGGGAATTTCTCATGCAAATTGTAGAGAAAAGGGTTTTTTTGCCAAAACCTTTATCACAATATCAAGTGTGTAATTTTCACATGTCCAATTTTTGGGGGGATCAACTGTGCCATGCAGTTTAGTTGGCTCCCTAATCAGGAAATGTGAGTACACTGCAGGTGTACAGTGTGTGTACTTAGAGCTCAGTTTCACAACTGATTGGTCATTTGAGAATAGAGAGTCACACAGCAAGCATTGCCACTGTGGACCAAGAGAAAAGATATTACTTGGAAAAACAACACAATGAGTGACGCTAGCACAGGTATGTACACCAAATCTATCTGAACACATACAGCTCATGACACACATGACACACATACTCACACCACACACACACGCACAGAGCATCCAAAGGAGAGTGAAAGACATCATTCTATTTTATGGTGAGTCGTGCACACACATGTACACACATGCAAACACGCAAACACACATGTACACACACACAAACACACATGTATCCACACGCAAACACACACACTCACACACACATGTGCACACACGCACACACACACGCACACACACATGTGCACACACGCACACACACGCACGCACACACACACGCACACACACGCACACACATGCACGCACACACACACACACACACACACACACACACACACACACAAAGCGAGATACATACTGTCAAGTTTGACCAACAAAATCAACGAGGATCAATAAATTATTGATCAGTTGAAACTGGATGAAATCAAAGAACAGATAATTGGTAACTTGACAAAAGATACATGGTGTCCATTGGATTCCCTGATACCATACAAGTACCTGAGAAAATCAATCGGAAATAGATCACTGATCAATAACTATTGATTATTTGAAACGGGACAAGATTGAAGAAGAATCATAATTGGCGATTTGAAGACAGACGTAGTGTCACATTTCCATTGATCTCAAATCAGATGAGAATTATCAATCAGATGTGAACCAGTAGTTCAATATTTGAGATCAAATGTCTCACCTAATGGGTAATTTGAATGCACCACAACAGTACTGTGTACATGTTGTTTGAGGTGGACAATGGTAAATGGGTAACTTGAGTACAGCACACAGCATAAAATGCACCCAATTGGCACCTAATTGGCAATATGAGAAGGGTATAAGTGTGCAGGGGGTGTACACCCGGAGGCCAGTTCACAACTCGTGGGTCATTTTGTCAACTTCTCATTGCTTTGCTGCAGAGAACAAAGGAAACAAGGGAAAAGCAACCTTTATCTTGAGAGACGTCACACACACATGCACAGCGCCACCGAGACAAACGTACAAACACCACAGCTGTGAACACACACACACACAATCCACTCAAGCACACACATACACACACAATCCACTCAAGCACACACACACTACACACAATCCACTCAAGCACACACACACACAAAATCCACTCAAGCACACACACACTACACACAATCCACTCAAGCATACACACACGCACACACACACACCGCCCGCAATCCCAGGGTAAAGAACTCATCAGATTTGACAGACAGACAAACGCGCACTCTCACACACAGAGTATGGCACACTGATCATCTAATTTGCCAGAGAAAATCAATAGGGATCAGACAACAGATCAATACTTGAATCTGCATCAGATATAGATCACAGCTAATTGGTCATTCGAGGACGAACACACAGTATTGATTTTCCTCAATCTTAGATCTGGTGACAAAATCAATAACCAAACGACAGGTGCAAAAAGATCAATGTTTGTTGATCACTCCACAATGAACAGATTGAAGATAATGCACAAGGGGAGACCTCAGATCTGCTCAATATCTGATCAATATTTGAGGATCTCTTTATCTTGAACAAGATAAACATCAGAACAAACACAGACCATTTGAAACTGACATCCAAGTCCTCATCATTTCAGGACACAACGCAAACGCGCTATTTCTGCGCAGCCAAGATCAGCCAAAGAAACCAGAAAAATTCTCATCGTGAAGAGCTTCCTGTCAAAAAAATCCAGATCCCAGTCAAAGAGGAAAGACAAGGTGAAACAAAGGAAGGCACACTGTACTACCTGTGACAAACACAAGAGTGAAGATGATTGAGGTGAAAACCTTGCTGGAAGCACTGATCTGTGAAAACTGATCTGTTCTTATCTGAACTGAATGGAAGTCTGACGGGATATTTCAATCATCATGGAAGGAACTTGCAATCACTGTGTGTTCCCTTTGACCAAAGAGAAGAGTGAGAAATATGGAGGAAAGGGATTGACCTCTCTCATCTATGCAGCTTACAGGGGGAGAGAAAAGTGCATCAGTAAACTGATTGAGGCAGGAGCTGATGTCAATGCCAAAACCAAGGATGGCCACACAGCATTGAGAGCTGCTTGTGGTAAAGGACATGTGAAGTGTGTCAAAGATCTGATTGAAGCTGGAGCTGACATCAATGCTGAAACTAGAAATCACCACACAGCTTTGACAGCAGCTTCCAGCAGAGGTCACACAGAGTGTGTGGAGGAACTGATCAAGGCTGGTATTCTTGTGAACAAAAGGAACAAATGTGGCTGGACTGCTCTGTTCTGGGCAGCTGACAATGGACATGTTGAGTGTGTGAACAAGCTGATCAAGAATGGAGCTGAAGTGAACATCAGGAGCATCTATGGCTGGACTCCTCTGATGCATGCCAGCCACAAGGGTCACACACATTCAGCACAGGAAATGATTTCTGCTGGCACAGATGTTGATGTGCAAAGTTTTGATGGGTGGACAGCTCTCATGGTAGCTGCCTGGACTGGAAAAGTTGATTGTCTGGAAGAAGTTCTCAAAGCAGAGGCTGATCACAGCAAACAGAACAGTGAAGGCAGAACAGCTTTGATGCTGGCTGCTCAGCAAGGTCATCACATGTGCCTCACACAGCTCATTGATGCAGGAGCTGGTGTCAATCACTCAGACAATCACTACATTACAGCATTGTCAGTGGCCTCATTCTTTGGGCACTCCAAATGTGTGCAATCACTGGTGGCAGCTGGAGCTCATCTTGAGCACTTTGACAAAGATTGTGACACAGCTCTGATTTGTGCTGCTATTGGACAACAGCCTGAATGTGTTAAAGACCTTCTTGAGCTAGGAGCCAACTTTGACACAATGGGTCACAAGCAATACACTCCACTCATGTGGTCTGTGATCAAGAAAGACAAATAAAGTGTGCACATGCTGGTTGGTGCAGGAGCAGATGTAAACATTCAGAACAGGTTTGGATGGACAGCTCTGATGTGGGCTGCTCGAGCAGGAGATGAATACTGTGTGAGAGAACTCATAAAAGCTGGAGCTGACATCAAAATACAAAATGCCAGCAAAGCAACAGCCCTTCATGTGGCACTGCAGATGAAGCAGAATACATGTGCTGACATTCTTGAATATGCTGATTTTTGTGTCATTGAGTGCAAAAGTTTGGCAAACAGAGAATTCAGACTGTGTGTACCACAGCCAATCAGCATTGAGACTTACTCCAACAGGCAGAAGCAGAAGTATCTCAGATTTTGTGCATACCAAGGAGATTTTGGCACAATCAGAAGCATAATTCAATCAGGAGTAAATATCAATGCAACAGACAAGGAAGGAAACACAGCCCTGATGTATGCTGTAATGCATGGTCATGTGGAGTGTGTGAGTGAGTTAATAACTGAAGGGATTGATGTGGATATGCAAAACAACAATTTGCAAACAGCACTTATGCTTGCTTCTATCAGTGGACATGTTGACTGTGTTAGTGAGTTGATGAAAGCTGGTGCTGACTTGGATATTCAAAACAACAAGGGACACACTGCTGTCAAATTGGCTGCAAAGCAAGGAAACCAGGACTGTGTCAATATGCTTTCAAAAAGCAGATTCATATCAGCACCAACAAATGGATGCTTGAGCCAGTTGGAGGAACTGATAACTCTGGGTTGTGATACAAACCAACATGGAAAGTTTGGTGACACTGCTTTGATGGCAGCTTCTGCTGCAGGCCAGGTTGAATATGTTAGAGAATTGATTAATTCTGCAGCCATAGTGAATGAGGTCAATAATATGGGATGGTCTGCTCTGTTCTGGGCAGCTGACAATGGGCATGTTGACTGTGTGAAAGAATTGATCCAGAATGGAGCTGAAGTGAACACCAAAAGCATCTATGGCTGGACTACTCTGATGCATGCTTGTAACAAAGGTCACTTCAATGTGGTTCAAGAGCTTGTTCAAAAAAGTTCTGATGCAGTTGTGGACCACACAGGCTTGGATGGGTGGACTTCATGCATGCTGGCTGCCTTCATGGGTCACCTTGATTGTCTCAAATATCTTCTGCAAGCTGGAGCTGACCACAGCAAACAGAATAATGAGGGTAGAACAGCACTGATGTTGGCTTCTCTTCAGGGATATGTGGAGTGTCTTAATGCCCTCATCAATGCAGGAGCTGATGTCAATCACACAGACAAACATTTGCTGAGTGCATTGTCAATTGCCTCTTTCTGTGGTCACACTTTATGTGTAAAGTCACTCTTGGTAGCTGAAACAAATGTGAACCACATTGACAAGGATGCAGACACAGCTTTGATCTGTGCTACTCTTGGTAAGCAGAAGGACTGTGTCCAGATTCTGATTGACAAAGGTGCTGATGTCAACACTGAGGGTCACAGGGGCTTCACTGCTTTGATGTGGGCAGTTGTCAAAGAAGACCAACAGTGTGCAAATGCACTAATCACTGGTGGAGCAGATGTGAACATTCAGAACATGTATGGCTGGACAGCTCTCATGTGGGCTGCTAGAGCAGGAGACCTGAAGTGTATGAGTGAGTTGCTCAAGAGTGGAGCCAATGTCCTCCTGAAAACCAACAACAATGAAACAGCATTGACAATAGCAAAGCAGGGTCAAAAGCAGGAATGTACAATGCTTATTCAAGAGCAATTAATGTGACTCAATCTCATGGTTCTGCTGCAAATGAACATTTCATCACAAAAGAATTGCGCAAGCTGCTTCAAGCAGTAGCAAATTCTGCTGATGAAGGTGGACTCACTGCTCTCATGAGATCTGCAATGGAAGGAGACAAAGTGGGTGTTGAAAGTTTACTTGGTGTTGGAGTTGATCCCAAAATAAAAAGCCAGCAACAAATCACAGCCCTGAATTTTGCAGCTGCAAAAGGCCACAATGAAGTTGTTGAGGTGTTGATCAAACATGGAGCAGATGTGAATTCTGGAGATGAAGCAGGGTTTACACCACTCATCAGAGCTGCCTTGAACAGACACACCCAGTGTGTGAAAACCTTGCTCAGGGCACAAGCTGACTCAAACAAAAAACACACCAGGGAATGACAGCAGTAGCAGTAGCATCTCAAAATGGACAGGATGATGTTATCCTGTTCCTCATCCAACATGGCGCAGCTACAGATATTGCAGATGTGAATGGATTCACACCTCTAATTCGGGCTACCATATATGAAAACATCAAATGTGCAACTGTACTACTCACTGCTGGAGCTGATCCAAACATAAGAACACAACAGGGATGGACAGCAACAACAGCTGCATCCGAAAATGGAAACAATGAGATGTTAGAATTGTTCATTCAACATGGAGCAGATGTAAATTTTGCAGATGAGGCAGGCAGGACTGCTTTGATTGAAGCTGCTGTGAACAGGCACACAAAATGTGTGAAGACATTGCTCAAAGCAGGAGCTGACCCAAACATTGAAACAAAAGAGCAATGGATTGCAATAACTGCTGCATCTTCCAAAGGTTACAAGGAAGTGGTAGAATTACTTGTTGAGTTTGGTGCAGATGTGAACTCATCAAGTGTGGTTGGAAAGACACCTCTTCTTGAGGCTTCCTCAAATGGGCACACAGAATGTGTGAAGCTCCTGCTCACTGCAGGAGCTGACCCTGACAAGCATAGACATCTGTCCTCACCTCTGACAGTTGCATCCTTTTACGGGTTTGCTGAAGTTGTGAAATTGCTCATTGCTGAGGGAGCTCTTCTGAACACAGCAGATGCTAATGGGCACACACCCCTGACAGCAGCATCAAAGCAAGGGCAAGTTGAGTGTACCCAATTGTTGCTTGCTGCTGGAGCTGATGTCAATTGGAACACACAGCAACAGGTCACATCATTGGCAGCTGCATCTGATGGGGGTCATAAAAAGATTGTAGAAATACTCATTCAACATGGAGCAGGTGTGAACTCAGCTGATAAGGAAGGAAGGACACCTTTGATTTGGGCTGCCACAAGTGGACAAGCACAGTGTGTGGAGATACTATGCAATGCTGGAGCTGATCCAAACTTGAGGACACAAGAGGGATGGACAGCAACTGTAGCTGCAAGTGAATATGGACACAAAGATGTTGTGGAATTGCTCATCCAATATGGAGCAGATGTCAACTCAGAGGATGACAAAGGAAGGACACCTCTGACTCAAGCTGTACTAAAGGGACAGAAAGAATGTGTAAAGACACTCCTGACTGCAGGAGATAATCCCAACCTGAGAACACAACATCAACAGACAGCAGTAGCAGTTGCATCTGAAAATGGTGATGCAGAGGTAGTCAGGTTGCTCATTCAACATGGAGCAGATGTGAATTTACCTGACAAGCATGGAGCTACACCTCTTTTATGAGCAGCAAATGCTGGACAAACACACACAACAGAAACACTGCTGATTGCTGGAGCTGATCCCAACTTAATGGCTGTCAATCAAAGCACAGCACTGCACCAAGCAGTTCTGAATGAGCATGTAGACTGTGAGAAAGTCCTACTTAAAGCTGGTGCTGATGTGCATGCAACCAACAAGGATGGTGACACAGCCTTAATACTGGCAATAAAACAACTCCATGATCCCATTGTAAAACTGCTGCTGGAGAAAGGAGCAAATGTAAACAAACAAGGGACAAATTGTGCATCTCCTCTTTATGTTGCTGTAAAAGTGGGGCACACACACTCAAATCACTTGTCAGATACAATGTGTCCTGCATCTGGTCAACAGTATCCCCATCATGCTATTTTGCTGGATCTTTTGAGAGCTGGTGCTGATCTGAACCTTTTTGAACCTGGCAAAGATCCTTGTGCCGCGCATTTACATCTGGATTCTCCACATGATCCAGCTATTTTGCAAATTTTATATGCAGCTGGAGGTACATTGTCAGAGGAGAATATTATGCAAACACTCGACATGGAAATGAAACCAATGCTTCAGACAATCTGCAGGGATTTCATTCGCCAGTTTCTGACAAATATTCACCCTGCACTAAATCTGTTCGCAACAGTTTCAATGCTGCCCTTGCCCTTTTTTCTGCAGTCATTTCTGCTTTATAATGTAGGGTTCAGCAAACATAATGTGCAACAAAGCATGACCAACTCAAGTTTGCTCAAAGCTGCTGAAAAGGGAAATTTGTTTGAATTGGAGTCATTCATCAACAATGCTGATGTAAACACAAGAAAGTGGAATGGGGAGACACCTCTGATGTTAGCTTCAGCAGGAGGTCACAAGGATTGTGTGAGTTTTCTGCTGGAAGCTGGAGCTGAGGTCAATTTGCAAGGCAACTCTAAAACCACAGCACTGGTTATTGCCACCCAACACAAGCAACCACTGATAGTGGCTCAGCTTCTTGAGGCTGGAGCTGATATGTTACTTCAAGACAAGCATGGTTGGACTGCTGTGCATTGGGCTGCTGTAATGAACAACCCATCTGGTCAGCAGGACTCTTGCTTGAATACACTGATCCAAAATGGTGCTGATGTAAACACACCAGATCTGAATGGATATACTCCACTTCATGCAGCTGTTAGCAATAAACAAGAGGAAAACGTGAAGATTTTGCTGCAATATGGAGCTTCAGGGCAGAGATTTCCTTCTTGGATAAAGCAAACAATTCTGCACAAGCAGGAGCTGTATTCATGCCTGACCCTCCATCTCTGGAGCTGCCTCTGCAGTTCTCTGAGGATATAATGCAGGTCAGCAATTTTTTGTTTGTGGCACAATGAGAAAATACAAAGGGAAGTGAAAGGCCAAAGCACAGGCCCCTTTCCACAGACTTTGACAGAAAATGTGTTGGGTTGACACTGCAAGCCTGAAAAGATTCTTCCCTGTCAGCAAGTCAACACAGGATGCAGACTGTAATTGTCCACAAGAAAAAGAAGACAAACATTTCAGTCAATGATTTTTATTGTGAAATATAACAGGTGGAAAAGAGAACCTGTCATTCTGGTTGATATTTCAGGATCCACCTCCAAGGGCTAACAAGAGAAAAATGAGTCTGACTGGGGAGAAGGTTTGTGTCCAGGTCAGTCAATCAACAAAAAACATTCTGTTCATGCAAGCAAAATTCACTTTCTTCGCTTATTCCACTGGCCACTGAAAAAGACTTCTCTGTGGTTCAAGGGTGAGAAACGAGCAAAGCTGCAGCCTTCAGCAATAGCAGAGAAAGTTCAGGCTGCCAAGTTTGATGAGGTAAGACAATAACTCTGGACTCAAAATCAGATTCTGCAAGAAACAGGGGACAGGCATGATAACCCTGTGAGTGCCTTATTCCATCTGCAGCTTCCAGCAATCACTGATGGAGACCTGGCCCACCTGGCTAACTGCTTCAGCTCCAAGACATTGGAGAAAGTTGCTTTGACCCACTTTGGCATCAGCTATGTCTCTGTGAGGGACATGAGGGTGAATAACATTGGAAACTCTTTTGGTTACAAGATGGACCTCCTCACCAACTTCAGGAACAAAACCAGTGAAAAGAGAAGTACCAGGAAGGTGAGAGAGAAAGAAATTCATCATAACCTGTGGCAATACTGAATTGGGCTGGTAGCATAACCTGCCTCAAATCTGACAAAATTTGTTCCACTGCTCTGGTCTCCCATCCAGAGCATGTCAGCTCTTTGTGACAATTTTACCATTTACTTGTCTCATAAATCTGTGCTGAACTGAATGCTAAAAAAATTGGCCTTTTTGCTCATCATATGAACTGCTGTTCTTGATCTCTGTCACTTTTTATTTGTTGCCACAGGAACTCCACAGGATCATGCTGACAGCGGAGTCGGAGGGGCTGCTGAAGGACATGTGGCAACAGGACCTCCAGGGAGTTGAGAATATCCTTCTGCAACAGCAGCAACAACAAGAAACATAACCAGTGCAACATGCAGCAGTTGCAACAACAGCAAAAAACTGCAACAACAGTGTTCAGGTGCTGCACAGAAATGACGCGCAGACTGAAAAAATAGGTCCAGGGACCTCGCGGTGATTTGAACAAATTTGATCAATTTCAATGACCAGTGAGCACAATCCAAAACACAGTCTACACTTTTCATCATTAATTTGTA
>JAAUXT010066576.1_pt1 | contig 36906 bp, 23 predicted proteins | sample 7278171 | NCBI WGS metagenome assembly JAAUXT01 (sample SAMN14350112, study PRJNA611818) | marine sediment metagenome | isolation source: surface marine sediment (1.8m) | place: French Polynesia: Moorea | collected 2018-08 | reverse complement strand
TTACCACACGCTAAGTGCAATCACCATCAGTATGTATGTATGTATGTATGTATGTATGTATGTATGTATGTATGTATGCACAGGGGGGGGTAACTCAACATGGTGAAATTCAACTGGGATCATTTTTAGGCCATTTTAACATTTCAAGCATTTTACATTTTTTGGCCATGTTGAGTTGGCCAGCCCATGTTAAGTTAGCATTTGCAAGGGAGGGGGGGGGGGTAAATCAACATAGTGAAAATCAACCAGGATCATTTTTTAGCCATTTTAAGCATTTTTCATTTTTTGGCCATATTGAGTTCCCTCCCCCTGCAAATACTAACTTTACATGGGCTGGCTGGCTAACTTCACATGGAAATTTTCAAAATTTTCTGAAATGGCCAAAAAATCTTTTGGGTGAATGCTGAACGTTTGTATGGACCACACGCTTTTTATGCGTAGCATTCTTGTTTCATCGTTGTGCCGGTATGTGGTCAAAGAAAGCCCCTTCTCATCTCAGCCCCACTCCCTGTTGAGGAACCTCTGCCACAGCGTCAGGTGCCCGCTCTCCTCTGACCACAGGTTGAGGCCGCGCGACACAAACTGATTGTGGTCTGGTTTTGACACCACCAAGTTCAAAACTTCACAGTAGGGTGTTTCCTTAGGTTCGAGTGCCGCTTTGCGGCTGTCACCTGTGCACCTGCGACCGTTTCATCAACAATAGGATTGTTGTGGTGTGGAGACAACAACAAACACGCCCTGCCGAACGAATTCTGTAATGACGGAGGGGCGTGATCCTGTTCTGTCAAAATCCGTTGCACAGCAGCATTATGTTGTCCGAGAGAGAAGGTGAAGCTCATCACGATTCTGCTTCACAGCGAGATCTGAATGTCGCGCAGCAGGAACTGAACCTGTGCTGCTGAGAGGCGCATTGGCAGCGACTTGATCTCTTGATCTGTTTGTACAAGAACAAATGACTCTCCCACTGAGAAGTTTTATTAATTGTAGGTTTGGCTGTCCGATGTTATAAGAATCCACATGGAAGTACCGGGCTGGTTTTTGCCCGATTCTCAAGAGACTCGGCACGACCGTCGGAGCCACTTGGAATCTCTCATAAACCAATTGCGCCTGTAATTGATGCCATAAATCAGCCTGTCAAACTCGCCGTCGGTGCACTGGTGCTGAAGACATTCAGAGCGTCTTTCAGAAACTCTTTTTGTGAAAAAGGGAATCCACTGAGCGCCGACTTCCTTGAGGATCGGTGTTGTAGTTCAGCAGTTCACTGTGTCGTGACAAAGACAGCAGGACTCGCCCCACCCCCCTTCTTAACAACGTTTGGCTCTGTCCAACCATTTTGTACCACCAGCACCACCCTCAGGTACAAAATTCCGACGAATAAATGAATAAAAATAAGAAAAACCGTGGTTGCACATTGAAAATGCATTTGAAACAAATGCTTGACAAAGAATCAACTCATTTTGGTGTTGACAAGGTGAACCCCTGATGACTGGCACCTGGCTACACTGATCAGGTATCTTGTTTCATCAAATGATCGACAGAAAGGTGGGAGAAAAGGAAAAAGGAAATGTGGGGTTATCCAGATTTTGTAACTTGTGTCATGGTTGTTCTGCGTGTGGTGTGTAACCGACAGGACAGCTTCACGAGACACAGCTCAGCAACTCAGTCACAGATTTCCGAATTCGCCATGTCTTGCATGAGGGTCACACTCCAAGTCTTACCCACGCGCATAAAATGTACGAGGCCGTCCAGTGGGTCAAAGTGTTTTTATGGCCTCCGTGTGGCAGAAGGAGAAAAAGGAATCCTGGGTCATGAATCTTTGAGGCGGGGCTTGATCCCGCGGTGCAAGGAAACCAGCGCAGGGGAGGGAACCGCGGTCCTCTGACACCAGCAATGAGCACGAGGCATCCTGCAAACAACGCGGTTGTTCGACACGCAAAACAGCCAAGGCAACGAACGCAGCTCTGGGTTTGTGGGTTCGGAAACGGTGCAACGGTCCTGGATATTTACCGTGCATGACCGAGACGTGGAGGCTTTTGAGAGCTTAGGGACATTCCAGCAACGTTGTTGCCTTCTTGCTTTCTTGATTCAACAAGGAGCAGAAGCAGTGGAGTCCATTTGAACATCAGTTGCCTGAAACACAAAATTCGACCAAAAAGGCCTCAATGTTGCCACAAGCAAGAAATCCTGAAGGTCCTGACTCTGGATGGAGCGAGTGAATCGGGTGAACACGAGAGGCCATTTAGCGGAGCTCGTGTTTCTGCCTCCCCTGTTGCAGGGCCGGGTCCGGCTCCTACCGCCGAGATCAATGGCTTTTCAATTGGCAGTTTGCATCACGAGAAGGACCGAGGACGTGTTTGTTTGTTCATTTGCAGGCGAGCGTTGCCCGCTCAGCTGTAATAGCTTCGTGGAGCTGGTGTTTCCTCAAGTGGAGAAATCACAAGAACCGCGATGGGACGTTAAATCAAATGTGCAGTTGGGAATTTTCTCCACACAACTTCGTGCACACCAAAAACTCCTCGAGAATGGTCAATTTTAAACTCCAAAACATACAAACACACACACCACAAGAGTCTAATGCTATCATGTAGAAGTCTAATTTGCGGACTGTCTTGTTTCATTGCTGACCGTACGGCACTGCGGGTCATCAATTTGTGCTGTTCTTGCTGAATCAAGCCACCAACCAGGGCTTTCTTGGCAAGATAAAAGGCCAACGTATGTACAAATGTCACGGGGCAAGTTAGAAAGGCATCCGGCTTTGTTGAACAACCTGTCTTCTCCTGAATTCTGAAGTGTGCTCTATTTTCAGGCTTTTGACGCTGGAGCGAAGCTTGGGATCCCCAAAGTGTTGGAACCTGCAGACATGGTAATCTTGGCTGTTCCTGACAAACTGTGTGTGATGACGTATCTGTATCAGCTGCGTTCCTACTTCACTGGACAGACACTAGAAATCCAGCAAATTGGCACAAACGCGCGGGAGAGCACTTACACAGTGGGTGAGTTTGACACGGACCAGAATGCACGGATCTCATCAGAGATGTACGGACGCGAGGTGAAGTATGCAAGACTCTCCAAATCACCGAGCAAAGAGAGCCGATCAGTTACGAGCCCCACTGCTGTCAGTGCAAGGACAGTCAGATCCCCAACGACAACAGAACCGTCTTCGAAAACGCAGCGCCCGGCGCCGCCGTCCGGGCTGGCGCTGTCCCCCGGGGCCCCCGGCGCCGCCTCCCCGGACTCGGCGCGCAGTTCTCCGGCGCGTGGCGACACCCCCGGCCGCGACTCCACGGATTCCAGCGGCAGTAACAGCCGCCTGATGACGCGGAAACAGCTCATGAACCCGTTCGACTCGGACGAGGACGAGAGAGACGGCGTGTCGTCCCCAGACGCGGCCGTGACGTCACCAGCGGATCGCAACGGAAACGCCATCGCGTCGCAAGAAACGGAGCTCCGCATCCGAGAAGGAACCCCGGACTCCGTGGACGACAGGCCCAGGTACGTAGTGCAGTTTCTGAACAACAAGACCTTGTGGCCAACAGCCTTTTCTGTTTCACGGTCTTTTGAAGTTTTCCGTTGCGCGCAGTACTGTTTTGTTTTGTTGGCTGTTAAAAGTCAACGTTTGAAAATGCGAGTTCGCAAAAAAATGTGGTTATCTCTTCAACGAGGTCAATAATCGTACCTCTTGAAGTTTGTAGCACCTGACGGTGTTGTGTCATGTTTGGTTGGATCCACCAAGGGAAAGGAAGCACTTGCGTTGTGGTGGAGACACAAAAACATTGAGAGGCAGGTTTCTTTGGATTTGGTTGGGCATTGTGCTGTACCGCTCTTGAACTTGTCGGATTGTTTAGTTTGACCGATCACTTGTCAGATTTTTCACATCAGAATGATACCGGTACTTTGCGAAAATGCCAGACGCATCTGCTTTGTCAGTTGCGTTGCGTGTGCTCGAGGCTCCTTCACTGGTTTCAAGATCCTTTTGATGAGGCTCAGAATTGTCATTCTGGACTTGTCTTTTGACGCAGACAGGTGTGTGTGGATTTGGCTTTGACGCTTGAGCCAAGTGAACACACCAGACTCACTCACAGCTTGTTGCTAAACCTGCACTGCTGCCTGTGGGGCTAGAAAGGTCAAAGCAAACAAGCTCGAGAGCTCGGATGGCACTGTCTGGTTACCAATTTGTGCCAAATCCATTTGGCATTTGCGGAACAACTTTCAATTTCCATCCAGGGGAAAGTATTTTGCTGCAGGACAAGCTGACTGACACTATCAATTCGCCATCTCGAGCGTGTGTGGGGCGGGCGAATCGATACGGGACGGGGCTGCATTGTTCTGCTCGGTGTTTTTGTGAGAATGTTGTTTGATCCAACACGGTGCGAAGAGCAGGATAATCTGGATTTTCTTGGGCAGTCGTGCTCAAAGTTGGTTCTTCGTGTCAGTCAGGCTTACAAGTTCATTTTGTGGTTTCTTGAGAAACATCCCTTCTGTTGCATCGCTTCAAGAATCAGTGTCATTCACGAGTTGACTGCTCATCAAGATTCACACCACAGTAGACTCTACATTATGTGCGTCTTTTGTGCCACTGACGAAAAACGGAGTCTGTGTACTTGCGCTCAAATGCATCTTTCAAGAGAATGACGACACTGGCACGACATTCCGCCACACCAAAGCCAAATTTTTGGGCAAACAAGTTTTCCCTCTTGTGGAATATTTGTCTGGGAGAAGCGCAACTCACTCAATCCAGATGAGACCAATTTCCTAAGAATCCATAAATGTAAATGCCCCTTTCACACGCGGTTCAAATGGGCTTTGGCCTTCAGTAGGTCGGGCCACTCGCGTCGGTTTAGGCGTCTGGGCATTAGTGCCAAACTGTCCACCCATCCAGTGTTGACCATATTCATGGATTGTGCATCCAGTCAGTCCCCGCCAGCGATACGATACAAATGGTCATCAAAAAGAACAGTGACGTCCTGCACAGAGAGCTTCCCGGCAGGAACATGAGAATCACGATGTTATATCCACGGTTTCCTCAGCACAATATTCATTCGTTCATTCATTCCTTCATTCTATCAGGAAGAAGAAATCGCGGGAGAGACCGGGCGAGACGGATGCGGAGCGAGCCGCGCGCCTCGCCGAGAGACGCCGCCTCCGTGACGACGTTAACGCCTCCAACGACGCCGCCGCGGACGCCCAGGAAGCGCCGCCTGCCGGAGTCGCCTCGCCCAACCAGGTCAAGGTGAGTACGTGCACAGGCACGGCAAGAACTGGAATGGAATGCCAATTGTAATGACTGGTTGTAAGTTCAGTGTTATGTCAGATAAATTTAGACAATGCCGACTCGGCAAATCAACAAGAAAGGCATTGCGTGCATGCGCAACGTGTGGACCAAGGACCGGTGATAAAGAAGCATGTGTGTCCGGCTTTGTTACTGACCTTGCGTTTCACTTCATCAAAGCTGAATTTGAAGGACGACAAGGTCAAACAGGCTCTCCTCCAGAGCCTGAAAAAGACTCGCAGCTTGGAATTGAAAAGGGAAAAGCAGAGTCGTAAGCCTGTCAAGGTATGAAGTTCTTGAGAAGGGGAAATGAGCACTGGTGGAGCAGAACCGGAAATGGTGCTTCGGGTCGGGTTTCGTGGAAATTGTCCTCCTTTCCGGTGACACTTATTTGTTGTCGATCTATGGCTACAATGGCAACGGATTGCTTTGTTTGGCGAGCTTTGGCAGTCTTTCGGTTTGTTTCGTCCGTATTTGACGGTGTGTCTCTGAGCAAGATGACTTTGGATGCTGTCGGTTTTCAGTTGTTTCGTCCCTTCAGTTCGTTTCAGTTTCTGCTTTTTTAGTTCGTAATTCAATTTTTCGTCACTAGACATGAGTCCAAGAGTCGCATGATACAAACGTTAATTTTATTTTGAACGTTATACTGGTACAAGAGGGGCTTTTGGTATGGTTACGTGTGTTTCTACTTTGCAGTCTCCCAGCTCGAGGCTGCGACTACACATGCCCTCTGGTGCTGGAGTGAAGAGTCCCACGTCCCCTCCGTTTGAAGTGAACTCTCCCACCTCCCCGTACCTGTCCCCCCAATCTCCCACTGGTGGCCTCATCTTACCAGTAAGTCATTGCTTTTTTGTCGCTTGGCAAATCTTTAATTGTCACAAACAGAATTTAAGAAGATAAGGTGGTATGAGACTGTCAACAGTCAATTTTGATTGGGTGAGAATTTGTAATTTGGTGCGTTTGGTGTTTGGGCACATAACAAATGCGGCACGCACTTGACGAACATTACAGGTGACCATTGCGTGCAGAGCTGCTGGACGGGGCATAGTGCGCTATGCGCGCTGGGTTTGCAACTGGTGCAGTGAATTGGTTTTCCATGGCCCTGTGGTTTCGAGACAACGCCACAAACGTGCGTTGTCCATGCTTTAGGATGTTGGTGGGCTTTCACACATGTATCTCGTCCTCGCAGAAGCAGCACCGGTCTCGGCACGAGGAGCTGAAGGAGCGCGCGCGAGTGCTGCTCGAGACGGCTCGTCGCGAGGCCGCCATGAAGCGCGCCGACTCCGCTGACGACGGCGGCAGTAGCGGCGCCCGGAGTCCCGGGTCCCCGCTGGACAAGCTCTCCTCCCCCGTCAGCAGCGGCAAACCCCTGTCTGAGGTTCGTTTTACTGTGGTATGAAATGGGCAACACCAAACGACGGCAGGTACGAGCCTACACGCGTGTTTTCTTGTGCTGCAATTGCGGCGAGTCAGCCAAAAGTTGGTTTGCAGCATTTGGCCGCCGCAATGTTGATTGGCATGAAGAGAGACATTCACGAGCAAGGTTTCCTTCGAAGCAAAGCACGCTTGGCCACTGTCTTCGTCAGGAGGACGAGCGACAACGGCAGCTGCGGGAGCGCGCGAGACGCCTGATCGCCGAGGCGCGGGCCGGAATGGGTGAGTCCCGTCTTCTCTCCGTCTGTGTCAACCGTGCATTCGGGCAGCAACACTCCAGAACATATCAAATTGCAAAGATGAGGAGGGTGTGCAACATTTACTCGCGCGTGCTCATAATCTTGCCGGCTGCAAGTTGATCAATTCCCCGTGCCACAGGTTGAGGACACACCTTGATTGCTGGTTGAAGCTTGGCCACAATTGCCCCGCCGGCCATGATTCCCTCTCTCATTGGGGACCCTTTCGGTCGACCACAAATCAAACTGCCATCGCCACCCGAACCAATCCGCAGCACCAGAGGTCACACAACCCAACACTGACAGGTGTTCCAGGTTTTCATTGTCAGGGAACGTTTCCTGTGCACAAGTTGTGTCCGTCAAGAAACCACATGATCCTGTGTGGAGCGAATCCAAACCTAAAGGAATGGACTTTGTGTAAATAAATGCACTGAATGCTGTTCGCGTAGGTATCAGACCCTTTGAGGACACGGAGACCGTGATAGTGAACGCGTTGAACTCTCCCGTCGCCAGCAGTACCCCAATCACTTCGCCTGTCCGACGTACGATGCATGGAGTGCAAAACTGCGCCGAACTTAGCTTTTCTTGGTGACATTCCGAGGCCGAAATGGACGTTGAAGCACGGCGGTCCATTTCCGTAGCGTTTAGTGCTGGACGACAGCGGAAGGCTGAATGTTCCCCAACCTTCCTGCCATGCCAGTTACAAGTGACATTTTCCCCTGACACTAACTAACAAAACAGCGTTTGCCGTGACGACATGACACCAGGTTGTGTGTTTTCGATTGCATTTAGAGGCTGTTTGTGCTGAAGCTTGTTCACCAGTTTGAAGTGCGTTGTAGTTTGATTGCATGTTGTCTTCTGTTCTTAGCCATCGTAGGCAGCTGACATCGTTCTTTTGTTATCTGCCAAAGGCAGTGCTTAAGACACTCATTTTTGACAGGCTGTATGGTTGTTGTGTCGAAGATTCACGAAAAAGCCCCAGCTTTGAACTTCAAACCAAGATGTATGCTCCCCGGGCAGGCACGTGATACGTCGGCTGTTTTGCAGGGAAACCAGAGACGGTGATCATAACGCGCACGGGACAGGAGTCGACGACGCCGTCCAGTGGCGGAGGCAGCCGACGCTCAACGCCGTCATCGGACGACAACGGCGTCGAAGGTAGAACGTTATTTCTGTTTCGTTGCTTCTTTACAGCTTTTCTAGATCTGTGGTGCTGATGGTGATGTTTGCACATAGTGACTGTGGAGCAGAAGATTTCAGACCTCACACCAAATTCCCCGTTATGTTCCCGAGTCCCCAGAAACACTATCTTAGTCAGTCTTTGGTTGTCGCTTTGGCCACTTCAACAGTTCCGCAGCCAGATCGAAGTTTGGTGGTGAAGGCCATGTCGTGTGTGATGGCGGCATACAAAGCCAGAATGGTGCAGAAAAGGTGACGAGCCTCCACAGTCAGCCTGGGACTCTGGGAAAACAAAATTTATCCGGTCTGAAATCTTCCGCTGTTTGATGTTGCTGTTGTTTTGGATTGCAGTGATTTCTTCATGTTTGACGTGAGACTCAAGGAAGCGCTTCCCGTGTTGCTTGTCCATTTCGCTGAGAAATTTCTACAACCCGTTTCAGTGATTTGTTTCACACAGGCAGCTCAGCTCAGAGAGAGCCCCCCAAAATGTTTGAGAAGAAAAACAACATTGCAACGGAAGAAACTAATTTTACGCACAACTGTAGGCTAGTAACGCTTCTCGGACGTAGTCACGAAAAGGCTAGACGTGCATTGAAACCCAGTGTGTAAAGTCCGATTTACTTTCGTCACTGCATGGTCATTCTCATTGTACGTATGTCATCTAACTGAATGTTGAAACTTTTCATTCAGTGGTAAAAACTAGGAAACAGCGTAAAAGTACGAAGCGCGCTGCAGGTAAATTTGCTGATTGATTATTTACAATATGGTAAATAATTAACAGTGGATAAGAGCGGGTTAAGGTTATCATTTCTCATTTTGGGCTACTAACTGGAAGAAGGGAGTTGCCTTCAAGCGTGTGGCGTGAGTGGTCTCAAATGAGTGCTTCAAATGTACATTTGGTCAGGCCACGACGTCGTTTCTGTTTCACTCTTTCTACTACTTCCTTTCACTGTTCTGTTTCGTTCACTGTCATAAGTGTCTCGTCACAACTGTTTTGTCTTCCTCTCTTGAAATAATATTTCAACTTCAACAAGTTCGGTTCTGGTGGGTACAGAAAAGGAGCAAGTGCTTGACCGACAGTGGGACGGGGGTGCGATTAATCTGCGTCAAGTCACAGAATAAATGGCCTGAATCCAGCTGTTATGTCCATTGACCCTTTGAAGTGATTTTTGTTACGAAAACTTGTGTTTCCAGTTCAAACCTGTGCGAGAGTTCTTGAAAAGGCCAACCTTGTTTTACGATGGACTGCAGCACGGTCAAATCTGAAAAAAGAACAGGGAAGAACAAGTGAAAGATCTGTTGTGGTGTGCAAGACGCAGGACGTGTGTGACTTGTGTCTAAACTTGGTGTATGTGGATTTTCGTGCCTCACCACAGCGGGCGGCAGCAGTCCCGTGTCGACGTCCTATCAGTTCTACCAGTTCAACAAGGATATCATCGACAAAGGTGGAAACAAAAGAGTTCAGTCTCTGCACTTCAAGCGCAGTCCGGGAACCTGTTGGTTTCTGTGTAAAACTGTGACCATCAAGACTAAAGTCTCGTCAGTTTGTGCTGATTGTGGAAAAACATTCAAAATGTCTCAAAGTGTTTGGTGCGAAGTCGGGACTCAATCTGTTTGGTCACAGGGTCAAACGGACTGTTGCTCAAAGCATGCAGTTAGAATGTAAACTCTTGTGTTAGTGGTGCAAATTGATTCCTCAGTTCGAACAGCTGCAAGTTTCTGTGATTTTTTTTTTCCGTGCGGCACACCTTGCAGATTATGATTTGGACTTCTGGTGAAGTTTGTTCGGTTCAGAGTGTTGCCCACGCCCCTCCCGTTTGGATCCAAAGAAGAGAATCAAGCTTTGGTTGTTGACGTCAGTCTGAAAACGGGAGGAAGCGAGGAGACACTGACATCGCTTTTTTTTGTGAGGTCAGCTCTGATGACCTATTTTAAGCAGCCTTCGCCGAAAGTTCTGTCCATTCTCTTTCCCCTTTTTAGCAGAACGTCACAAAGAATGGCATGGCATTGGTATTGTGTTACAGATGTCAAGGCAACAACCCATCTTTGTTCATGTTTCTGTTTTTCACATCTCTTGTGATCTGAATGTTTGACACCAGAAATTTGAAACTCAAAGGTTTCAAATGATTTCAAATGAAAATTTGTTTGGCATCCATTAATGAGATGGTCACATTGAAGCCTTCCTCCTGACGATTCTTGTCTCCCCTTGGTCTCCTCTCGTCCCTGCAGCCCCTCGCTGGGAGCCTCCACCCTTCTGGGTCTTCCTTCCTTTGACCGAATGTGTCATCAATATTCCAAATGACACTTAATTTTGTCTTTATTAATCAGCATCCAGAAGACACTGTAAAATCAACCACACAGAAGCGTTTTCCCAGTTCGCTGTTGTCCACTCGCAACAGGTTGAGAAAACACTCAGTTTGTGGAAAACCAGAGTTGACGTTGACGCACTGAGTTCACGAATTTGGGCAGTAGCCCGTTCAGAGTGCCCCGTTGCAAGAAGTGTAGACAAAGTTTCGTCAGTTTTTGAAGTGCAAGAGGGTTGACTGTCACAAGCCGAGGCACACTTTTTCCAAAAAATAAGAGTGTCGCTGAAACCTGACACTGGGATGCGACTAATCATCCACCTGGGATTATTTCACCTGCCGAAGCCCCTTCGGTGTCACGCTGCAGCGGGAATCAAGTGGAGCAGGTGACCGTCCCACCGGGACTGAGACGAGCTTCGCTCGAGCGAGAGGGCAATTCTGGCTGATCTGTTAAGATGTTCTAAAGGTCCAGGATGTTGTGAAAAGAAAAAATTGGTTCCAAAGAAAATGTAACACACAAAACAAAACAGTTCGGATGTTCGCTTGATAATGCCGACCTTTCGTCTGTTCACACTAAGTCCTGCACACGACATTTTCGCCTGTCTCAGTCTCACAAAATTCAGTCCCGTTTCTCTGTGAATCCTCATGACCACATGATTATTGTTACATTGCCTCTTGTGATTAAATTGATATTTGATGCCACTGCAGAATTTTTGTGGATACATGTAATCATGCAAGTTTTCGGCAAAAGTGCATGATTTTGTTTTGTTCTGCTTTCGAAGTAGCAAGTTGTACCTTAGGATGAGACTGTCATTTTAAGTTGTCATGAAAATACGAGAAATGTATCTGGATGATAACGAGCTTGTTCCATGTGCTCACTTTGTGCCCTTTCTTCTGTGTGTAGTTGTGTAGCATTGTACAGCCAGTCCAACCGGACGTTCAAGTTGATCGCACTGATCCTCATGTTTCACTGGATGCTATCGAACTGGGAACGGAATGGAGAACAACAGAGTTTGTTTCAAGAGCACCTTCAACGATAAGGAACGCGCTGTGATTGATCAGCCAAGTGTTGTCCTGCAACTGAGTAAAATGAATCGACTTGTCGCTCACAGGGAGTCGGAAGGAGGTGAAGACGACGGACGTGAAGCTGAAGAAGATTTTGCTGACGCGGCCGTCGCTCGCCGCGACGCTGGCGACAACAGCGGCGCGTCTTGGCTCCACCGACCCGGAAGCGCGCGAACTCGCCGCGGCCGAGGCGCAGGTGCGTCGGGCTCGTCTTCAGGGGGAAGAGCGGCGGTGGGGGGAGATGTGTGTCGAGTGCCCGGTGGGTGTGTCTTTGGAAAAAAAAACCACTTCTGTAGCCCCCCTCACGAACAGAATTTAAAATACACTTGTTTCCTCTTGTACAGAACCCTTTCGCGTTGGTGATTGTTCCTTGGTGCAAAACGTGTCTCTCCACCGATGGCCCCTAACAAAGCTTTCCATGGGTTGGTCTTTTTTTCGGGGTCAAAGGCGATGTGATAGTCATTCGTGAGACGCGTGTCTACAGTGTCGCGTGTTCTCGTTGCCCTTGGTTGTTACAACACAGGAACCTTTGTTCGTGCCAATTGAAATCACTTGTCGATGTGTTCAGAGCGATGGTCTCGCTTCAGAAGAAGAGTCCGTCTCCGGGAGAAGGCCCGGCCGGCAGGAAGGTGATCTCACCCGGCAAGAACACTCTCAAATCCTTCTCAGACTTCATGCCAGGTTTGTGACCATTGCAGAAACAACACAAGGAAGAACCATTTTCACAACCCGGATTTTTCCAAGATACGAGACAACCACAGCTGCTATGTATTAATTTCACCCGAGCTTTACGTACCGATGTGTTTGTCAGATCAAATGCATTTGGCAAGCTATAAGGTGCGCCAGACTCCCAAGGGTGGCAGTGACCGTGTTTGCTGTTTGCAGCGGGGCAGCAGGGCGGCGGCGCGGGCGGGCTGGACAGCGACGGGGAGGGACCCGAGTCGGACGACGAGACGGACGAGGAGGAGCCGCGCAACGACGAGGTCAGGCTTCCTGCGCAGAGACACAGAGGTTCCTTCTCTGTTTCTTCTGTTTTAACTGCAAGGCTCCATCGTGTCACTCATCTCTGTTGGGCAGGACCTGCTGGACACGAGTCAGTACGTGAGTTCGGAGATGTCCGCGCTGGAGCGTGAACAGAAGCAGATCGACAAGCGCGCCGCCGAGGTCGAGTGGTCGCTCCGACAGATCATGGACAAAGGTGCGTCACGCTGACCGGCTGCCTCTCGGCTCGTGAAGACGTATCGGGGTTGGGTCGCCTTGCAAGAGTTCCCGGGCGTGCCTGGGGGAAGCAGATCGAGATGGGTGTCGAAAACTGTGCTGGTTATTTGATCGAGGTGCGAACAAATAAACAGCACAGTCCTCACCAGGGTTTGCTTCCTGCTTTACTTTCTGATTGTTTGGTTTGGTTGTTCCAGGCAACAAGGAAGAGGAGGAGCGCTTGATGCAGGAGTGGTTCCTGCTCGTCAACAAGAAGAACGCGCTCATCCGCCGACAGATGCAGCTCAACATTCTGTGAGTATTCCTCCCTCCTCCAGCCATGGCGCTCAGTCGTCTTGCTTTTCCGTCCAGAACCTTGAATCGCAAGGTTCATTCCTGACGATCTGTTCGCACAAACACTTTTTGCCCCAAAAGAAGCACCCATAGAAGGGGTCTGATCTAAAGGTGTGGGAACGACCACATGGCTATGACTCTACCGTTATTTCAATGGGACCTTGGCACCAGAAAATAGACAAATATTGGGGGATGTCTTTTCCTCTTGTTCGAAAAAAGGAAAAAAAAAAAAACTGATACAAGGATGAGTGATGTGGTGAAACTGCCTGAGTGACACACAGTTGCATCACACGAATCTGTCACGTTCCGGTGGATCTGCGCCTTGAAGACGGTGGGAGTGCGCTGCTCGCAGATGTTTTCGAAGACAACATTGAGCTGAGCAAGAAACGGACGTGTTGGAAATCAGTCGCATTTGAGTGATTGATTATCGGACCATTGAATATTAATTTCTGTCCATAATGTCCATTGTAACACATTTTCGGGGTAATTCTTCCTGGTTGTGGGCATGGCGAGGGATGTTCCGGCTTGTGGGATGATCCAGTGCACACGTGTAATGAAGGATTTTGTCCGGCTGAGTCCGGGTTGTGTCAACACAGAGTGACACTGGACACAAGATCTACGCGCTCGATACCGCTGTTTTCCGTGGTGGTGGCCGAGTGTGACTTGTGTTTCTCAACTTTCTGGAGAACAAAGACGGCCGCGGTTTTGTGTTCGCGATCATTTCGTGCAGTCAAGCAGCTTTGAAAGTTGGCTTCTGCCTGACCTCTGTCAGCAACTCTGTGTCGAGATGATCATCTCGCAGCGCGGCCAGATTGTCCTTGACGAGTCGGGATCAGACGGTGGGCAGCGGATCAGGGTTAATCGTCAGTGAGGCCGCGCTGCTCAGAGGGGACGGTGGCGCGAGGAGGCTGTGTCCGGGGCCGATGGAGCGACAGACGTCTGGTGCTGCGCTGATAGCGGCGAGAATCGTGATATGCGTCAAGACACTGCAGTCAAGTCAACACTGCTTTTGTTTCATCGCCTCAACTTGTTCTGTTTTCCCGACCCTGGTGGTTTGGCGCCAGATTTCGAATGTTTCACAAAGTGTCGTTTTTGCGGCGTGTCCTCTGTTTTTGCAAACTACCATGTCGTCCTTTGTGTGGAGCTGAGATGATGTCACACAAGTTTGATTTTCCTTGCATTCGGTGACCAGCGACAGATCCCGAGTCTGTTGAACACCTGACTCCTTGTTTGATTTCGACAGAGACTTTTGGGGCTGGTTGGAATTTCGCCCACCAGATGTCACTACTGACCCACAGGCTGCACCAAAAATAGGGGTTGGTGCATTCTAAGCTGGTAAATATGGTCATGTAAACTCATTTCCTGGCCTTCTACCTCCTATTTCCGCTGTGAGAGCCCGGGCTGTCGAACGTCCTTTTCAGAACGTAACTTTGCGCTTCGGTTCTCTGGGAACACGGACTGAATGCGCTGCAGGTAGGGGTGATTTTGCAGGGTGCCTCCTATTCCTTAAGCAGATTACAGATTTAGGTGCTGTGCAAACTGTTGACCGTTTTCAGCACCGTCCTCACGTCATTGCAGCTTGGAAACCCCAACTACTACGTCAGTTTGATGTGCAGGAAGAGTTTCCTCCCGCAGAGCGTAAGGATTTGCGCAATTGAATTTCTATTGTATTGCCGTATCCCGTGCAAAATATGTCATTCATCATTGACAATGGAGTGCATTGTGTGATATGATTTGACGTTTCATTACCGGTTGAAGGTCCCATCAGTCAGAGCCTCAAAATCATGAGGACGCCGCGAAACGAACTCCATCGATCTTCCGAAGATAACGTTCCGCGCTTCATTTTGTCCCGGCTGTAGTTCTGACCTGAGCTCTGCGAGGCTTCGCCGCAAGAGACCGTTCTGTTGTTGAGTTCCCAGGAACTGAAGGTCCAGAGAATGACGACTCCAGCGCACCTGCTTCATTCAGCCCTTTCCCTTTCTGTCCTTGCGTTGGTCCGTGTCACGCCTGAACGAGATGGACTGACTCAGACTTGAGGAGGAGGCTTTGCAGGAATGGTTGAAGGAATCTTTCTCACGCTCCCAGACAAGACTCTGATCAACCTCTGTGATCACGAGTAACAAATCCTTCCTGCCGAAAGCTTGGATGAATGCTCGGTCCTCAGAAGTTTGTTTTCGTTGTAAATCAAGTTTTAGGGGAATTATTCATTCGCATAAGCCGTTTTATGCTTGTACACAAACTCCTCGGATCCTCTGCAGCCACTTCCCTCTCTCAGTGTTTTCCTTCCTAAAAGGTTTCTTGAGTGTTTGAAGTTTGCTGTGTGACACAACATTAATTTCTCCCTCGGCTCATGTTTAGAATCGATCAACGTTCAGGCGTTGTTCCTTTTCTTGGAGTGAAGGGAAAGGCAAAGCAGGGCTGCAGGTTCGTTCACTCGTAAAATTCAGTCTGCTTTCAAGCTATGTGTGCATGGAGTCGTCCACCTCTGCGAAGTGAATACCTTCCACGCATATTTCTTTTCCAAAACGAGAAGAAGCCATTGAGGATGAATACTGATGACAAACCAAAGAACACCAAGACCGGACGAAAACTCGACTTCAGCTGTCTTGTCTCCAATCTTTGTTCCTTTTGAACTACCTCGAGCATATTGTGGAGGATTGGAGCGACGAGACACAGATGCGCGGGTTGTGAGCGCATTGACGGTCGCAGCTGGACGCGCGGCGCGCCGATCCGCGCGCATTGAGGGCGCATCTGGGCGCCGTCACGGTCAGCAGTTCACGTCGTGGCGTGACTCCGTCTGATTAGAGGCAACCCGGCAACAGATGGGCAGCTCCGCCGAGCTCTAATTGCGTGATTAGAAAATCAACTGTTTTACAAGGTGTAGGCACTGTTAGGGGGTGACGAGTAATGAATGGCTTTTAAAGGCCTCTGATTTCTATCTGAATCAATAAGGGGCTGATGTTTGGAGAGATCCTAATTGCTGCGTCGCGAGGAGGTTTCGACACTGTGAAACAAGCCGAGAGAAGGCCGTCGAAATCCACATGGGCGCGAGAGTTCGGTTCCAGGGACGGAGGACATCGTTCCTGTCCAGACCGGCAGTTTCTGCTGCGGTGAAATTGACGAAGCTTAAACCCCGAAACTTGAAGCTAGTGAAGTGACGTGATGGCTACAGTGCAGAACGATGAAAGTCAATGCGTGACCGCAGTTTCAAACATATTTACGAGTGCAAAAACGATAAGAGTCGTGCATGGTTGTTGCATGTGTCTTGCAGTGTGCGGCCATTTCATGTTGATGTGAATGAAGACATTGATGTGACGGTTCTCACTGCGATTTTCATTTGATCACAGCCGTATCAAGATGTGCAGTCAATCTGCTCGAGAATTAGTCCGGTCTGTTGTGCAGAGAGGCTTCGTGACCTTTCGCGTGACCAAACTCTGCCTGCAATTGTGCTTCATTCAATCAAGGCTTGTTTCAAAAGAAATTTTAATTTGCCATCACACTGCGAGATTTGTGGAGACGATGCGTGTTCAGAAATGATCCATGCAGGGCCGTCCTCTTGGTTCTTCAGCGCGCGTCCCCTTCATTTCTATGAATTGAACTTCTCGGTTGTGAACGACATTTTGGGAGGCAGCATCGTCATTGAACAGTTTGTTGTCGCAGTTGCAGACTCGGCGCATCTCTTGACGCTTTTGTGCGGCGGGAGAGTCGTTCGTTGCGCCGTTGCGTGAGTCGCGGCTCCGGGCGCTGCAGTCGTGCGCTCCACTGACTTCACCTTGATGCACGAAACAGTTGCTTCGCTTGAAGTTTTTCAATTTGTCAAAATCGTTTTGGGCGATAGCTTTCAATAAATTTCCAAATTAAATCGAGCTATTAATCTGAGCACAGGGCTTTTGACAGTTGTAAAATGGGAGGCCCTCTTTTCCAGAGTTGTTTGAGCTTCGGTCGGAAGTTCTCGTGAGAAAGAACCCAATCAAAGTTACACAATACCAGCAAATTGTGGACAACTTCATCATTTTCACAATATTGCAGACAAATTACCGTGATTTGCTCATGTCGAGGGGTTGTTGGGTCTTGACTCGGGCTTTTGGAGCCAAGTCGAGTGCATCCGACCCGAACCTCGCCGGCGCAGGGTCGCGCTTGATTACAAACCGCCGCATCTGTCGCGAGCTGCGCGCGGAATCGACTAATTGCTCCGCTCTTGTGGTAAAAGGTAGGCGTCTATTGAGGAGTTTTTGGTTTCATTTGGGAGGGATGCGTGTAATGTCTGTTTTGCCCCGGAGGTCGCCAAATGAAAGCACGATCCAAGTGGAGCGTAGTTGATGGATCTCTCTCGAGAGGGAGCGAGTGGGACAGATCTGGATCAGTTGGTGACACTGTTCCTGGCTGAAAACGACGCTCGCTTGCTCCAGTCCCAAACTACTGTGGGTTTCCTTTTGCAAGATCAGAACGTTTCATTCTGTTCTGACCAAATTAAGTTTGGCAAACCCAAGAGACAGTGAAAAGAGTGTCTTCCAAGGAAATCGTACGTTTTTGAGCTGTTTATGGTTTTGAAAGAAACATTGGTCATCCGCTGGTGTTTCTTTTCAGACGTGTCGTTTGTTCGCTGTTTGCGGCGAAAAATGACTCAATTTGGGTAATGCATTTCCTGCACTGTGTCGTACAATTATCCCGTTTCTGGTCGTTTCGGGTTTCAATTCGCCACAAGGTCCTTGGTTAAGTCTCTTTTCAACTCACACACTTTGTTTGAGGTGGAAACAATGGTAATTATTATTGCATCTCTCATTTCCTTTTTTGCATCGTGTTTCAATTGTCTCACTTGCACTGGGCGTTCGACTGGTTTGGTACAATGTGCGCAGGTTGATGTCACTTAATTTGTTTCTCTTGTTTCCCGTCTGGATTTTTGCTTTCATTCCGCGACAGTTCCCCGGCAGTCACATTCCCAAATTGACGGAAGGAAAGCGATGTTTTTGAGGGAATTGATTTCTAACCTGGAGCTGTTGCCTTGTGATTTACTCATTTCCTTGAACAGGAGAGCTAATGTTGGTTTCATGCGTTTGTCTGTTGGCAATTCAGAACAAGCGGAGTTGGTCTCATACGAGGGATGTCTTCAAATATGCGGCTCCGGTCCCGAAAAAAGCAGTTTCACCCCAGTCAAAATTTGCGAAACTTTTAATTTGAACAAAATACATGCAAATACATGCAGCAAAGGCTACAATTGGCCAACAAAACTTGTAAAAAGTCTCCAAACATGGAGTCCAAAATGTGGAACTAAGACGCAAACGGCGACAACATTCAAAAGTCAATTCCTGGATCCTTGGTTGGCATCTTCTTGTTCTGATTCTGGGTCACTGTCACTGTCCGTTGTTCCCACGTCACTTACCTCTGTCAGGACCACCTCCAGACCATGGTCTTCAGGGTGAACAGTCAGATGACGTCCTTCGAAATATTCTCCTTGTGCGGAGACACACTTCATCCAGCGGATTGGAAGTGACATCAGGGCAACCTCAAAGTCCTCTGCTGGGATGTGTCTGAGTGTTCTCCGCACAGCTTGCTGAAGGTCTGCAATGGTTCGGTGCCGGTGACCCTGGAGCTCATTCTTGAGCCGTGGAAACAAAAAAAAATCACACGGAGCTAAGTCCGGTGAGTAAGGTGGATGAGCTAGCATGTCAATGTTGGACTCACCAATGAGAGCTAAGGTGATCACGCAGGTGTGGCTGGACGCATTATCGTGATGCAACAGAAATGGGCGTGGCTGGTCTTTGGGAAGTCCAGCACCCCAAAGATGAGGACATTTGCACCGCACAGCCTCCTTGAGTCTCCTCAATGTGTCACAGTACAGATCAGCATCAACAGTCTCTCTGGGGGGTAAAAATTCTGTGTGGACCACGCCTTTGACATCAAAAAAAGTTGTGAGCATTGTCTTTCTCTCAGCTCTCTGTCGCTTTGCTTTTTGAGGCCTCTCATCCCTGGAACCCTTTGGGATCCACACACAACTGGACTGTTTTGTTTCCACCTCATGGAGGGCCACCCATGTCTCGTCTCCTGTGATCACAGTCTGCATCAAATCCAGTTTGTCACGCAACAAGTCCAAGTTTTCTTGACAGAGTCGGACCCTGAACCTCTTTTGTTCGTCTGTCAAGAGTTTTGGCACGACCTTTGGAGCAACCTTGGAGAGATTCAGGTCGTTCTTGAGGATGGTGTGGACTCCTGAGCATGGGATGTCTGTCTCTGCCGAAATTTGATGCACGGTCTTCCTCTTGTCTTGGTTGAGCACATCCCTGATCTTCTGAATGTTCTCAGCACACCTTGTTTTCTTTGGCCTTCCTGTGTGTTTGTCATCCTTGAAGCTGGTGCGACCGGCCAGGAAACATTTGTGCCACACCCTTATCCGAGTTTTACTCATGGTTTGGTCACCAAAGACAGTCTCCATGTGACGCCAGCATTCAATGGGAGTCTTGCCAGACTTTGTCAGAAACCGCAACACAGTCCTTTGCTCAACTTTGGACTCCATCACCAAAAATCCGGAACAAAACAGAGCAAAAACAAACAGTAAAAGCATGCCTGTTGCTCAGATCGCTGCGGCAATTCAGAGTGGCACAAGTCGCGTGCACTTGTGTGACATCCAGGCAGTGCCAGACAAGTTTACTCAATGACACAGAAAAGACAGACATCACCTGGACAAGATCAGGGCCCTCGAACAGTTGGACATGCAAAAAACACGGAAATTTTGGGACCGGAGCCGCATATTTGAAGACATCCCTCGTACGTTTGCATGTCTAGGTGAACTCTTTCTGGCTTTCCATCCAGGAGAATGCGACTTCTCTGAACGATGGTTTCTGCGAAATTGTTTGGCTTGGAATGTTGATTGGTTTCGCATTCGACAGTATGGTGCGGCTAATGTGTTGCCGTTGCCGTCCTGCCAAAGACATCATGTCAGAATGAAAAGTGAATGAGTGGATGAAGAAAGGCAACAACCAACTTGGCCACTTCACTTCATCCCAAACAGATGTAGATAAGCCAGCAATTTCACAGGCCGATGCCTCGCTGTAGCAACTCATGTTTCCATATTTGTGCGATTGTTTTGCCGGGGTCCCTTCCATTAGCCTTGACTAAAAGCGAAGACGCAGTGACTTCAAAAGGCTTGATACTGTTGCGGAGTTGTTGTGATGGGAGGACCTCATCAGATTATTGGCCTCTAACTACGGCGTGTGAAACTCGAGACGCGACTCGGCGCTGACCAGGTGCAAATTGCTGATGCACAGATTGCCGCAGAATTTTAATGATTTTCACTAAAAAGGACGAGAGGCGCTTTGTGACTCTTGAATAGCTGAGGTGGCGGGTTGTTTGGGTTGTTGTTGCGCCTTTTTTGAAATTTCTGTACGGAATGCTGAAAAAAAAAGTGTTATCATTTCATTTAGTTTTGTGAAAAAAGAGGTGGAAGGCATCTTTTATCGCGCACCCAGCAACGCCTGCTTTCCTGTTTTGGTTCTTGATTGTTGTGCTCAGAAAGCTGACAGGTGACTTGTGTACGTAGTTTTCAACCTGCGCTCCGTGGTCATTCTCGACAGCTGAAGCGACGCTGAATTCTGCGTCAAAACGTCGTTCGGAGAGACAGGTGAAGTTCGGAAAGTAAAATCATGTGACGTTCAGCTGGGTTGGCGTGGCTGGTGGCCACAGCGAAACCAAGTTTAAAATTGAACTTCGGCGCAATCGTTGTGTTGGTTGCGACGTCCAGAGTTTTGTACTGAAATTGGCCGGTGAGAAAGGTGGATCTTTCAGGTGGTCTGTGCTGTACTGTTTGCGTGAAGCGACGCGCCTTTTCTGCAGTTGCAGACAAAGCCTCAAAGTGCGGGGTTCTCCGCTGTCCGGATTTGGTGAATGAAACTGACACCGCACCTTGACACACTTTTTTAATGGGGCAGATTTTCTTATTTACCACGTTAAATTCATATTGAAATCGAAGTCGATGGTAATTGAATGGGCTGGAGACAGAAGGAACTCGCCTGGCGACGAGAGTTCGGGACGCGAACAAGGTACTTAGCGCTATATTGTTTCATACTCGTCTCCCGTTGTTGGAGAAGACGGTGTGATGAAGGTGTGTGCAGAATGGTTAATGGGAAAAGGCTGTTTGATTGAAAGAGGCGACCGCACATTTTGGAGGTCTGCTTCAGTGCTGGGATGACTCTGAACATGAGGTGAAAAACTCGCGGTATTGAGCATTGGTTTCTTTACCGGGGGGATGCAAACAATAAATTGTTCATTGCTTTACCCCCCCCCCCCAGTGAAGAAACCAGTAGTTGGGGTTGGTGGCAGGCAGGGGCAGCTATGGCCAGGCCCGTTTGCTGGAACACTGCGTGTTGTGAGCACAATGGCTTCTGTGAGCCCGCGGCTCGTTGATCTTTCACTCGGAGTGAGTGGCAGGTTTGCGAAAGTTTTTGTGTTTGTTGCCTTCAGTTCTTGCGTTTGGGAAGAAATTTGCTGCTTGAAATAGCTGATGCAGAAAAAAAAACGACACTGAGGAGAGGGAGTTCTCATACGCATCGGTACCAAGGCAAAGGACAAAGCGGCGCAAATTGCGATAGAGACGCCCCTGCGTGCTTGCAGTGACCCTGACTATATCTTCAGACTCGGAGGCATCAAACCCTCAACAGCGCAAACAGACTGGAGATCGTTAGTATGCACCACAGCGGTCCGGCCCTAACGGTAAAGGTGAAAACTCTGTCACATTGGAGCTCATTGGAACAGACCCTGTGAAAAATAAACGTTCTGCGCCTTCCAGATGTGTTTTGTCAGAAGCCTGACATGGAAACTGGTTGTCCTGCTTATGAGTCCTGTCAGCTTCTCAACCTTTCTTTGTCACGCTCCCCTGTCTAACATGGGCTTGCTATGGTGTTCAAATTTTTGAAAACGATGAACTGGCAACGGTGCACGATCCGAACATTTTGGGAGGCTCAGTTCATTGCTGGAACCCACTGTTGCTAACTTCAGTCGTCTTCATGTATCTCTGAGTACACGGTGATTCGGATCAGAAACTGTGGAAAGATCGTGTTTTGTGTCCCATTGTCGTGGATTTTCAAGTAAACTGTTGGCCTGAGACACACAGAGTGGAATTCGAAGCACTGAGGTCTCAACAGAATTTTTTCGTGTGTTGGTGTCTCGTATTATTTTCCAACTACAAGGCGCAAAAGCGAAACTCTAGACGCCGGCGGCTGCCCCTCTCATGCCACGCAATCCCAGGTAATTTCTATGGCTTTCAGAATTTTTATTGATATTCCTTTCGACCTTTTTACACAGAGAAGCAACAGGTCTGAGTAACTTGAGAAAGTCCTCAAGAAGGCAGGGGAGATGACCAGAATTTCAAATGCGAAGAAATTGGCTGAATTCACGATCTTTCCCATCGCTGTGGAGGAGATGTTCTTCGTCAGCAGGGTCTTTCAAACGAACATTGTGTGAGAAAATCATTTTGCGAACTTTTCAAACTTGTGTCGAGCATTAGCATTTCTGGGAAAATTCGAGGCACGTCATGGCTTGAAGAAAGATTTCTGTTGCTGCGTCAAAGAAAGGAAGTGAAAATCGTGGGCGACTTTGTTGTTGTGGTGAACGGAAAAATTTAATTTTGCTCCTTTGGCAGTTGAAATTATCCTCTGCTTTTGTGCAAAACGAACAAAGTGAACGCGATTATTTTGTCGCTCGCGGCTGGGGCTTTCACTCTTTTGACCCTTGTCTTTTTTACCGCGCTGTCATTTATACCTATTTGAAACTCAGTTTGAACTTTGAAGATGATCAGAGAGCATCGACAGAGGAGCTGGAGCCCGAGGGGCAGTCGACACATTTTCGCGCACCAGAGTTCAGTCCAAATTGAATGCTCCTTCTGTGCTGAAGTCACAGCCATTTGGTGGGACCGTTTTTGAAATCGTTTCCTTTTGCAAGTGTCCCCAAATAGACAAAGGATTTCGCAAAAACTAGATTCACAATCATTTGTGTTCTTGTTGGGGCTGTTTGGCGATCTGCAGTGTCTTTTGGTGCACTGAGCCCTTTTCGCCTGTGGTGACACACACTACTGCACTCTTGATCAGCTACGTCGCTTTTCTTTGAACCTTTTCCCCGAGCATCTGCCTGACCAAGCGCCTAATGCATTGCCATTTGTTTGATTATAAGGTATGAGTAAACCGAGGGGAAGAAAAACTCTAGTAGCAGGATTTAAGCAAATAGAATTTGGGCGCAATGTGTCTGTGGTGGATTTTTTCGCTGGGATCCCCGCAAGGGACGACAGCCCTGTTGGCAATTCACTGCAGTCTGAAGGAACTGAATGTCGCACGGGTTGTTCGTGAGTCAGTGTTCGTGATGGTCGTCTTTCTGTCACACTCAGCACCTTGAAGGATCTGAAAACAAACGTATGTGAACTCCCGAGCTGCAAACGTTTTGTTTTGATGAGAAAGTAACACAGAAGTATCGAGGTCCAGCAGGCATTCAGATTTCTGGGCAAGTTGCCGCGCGGTCTTGCGTCGCCAGTTTGCTTCAGAGCGTAGTCGCTGGGGAGTGGCAAGGGTGCGATACCAAGTGGAAGGCAAAATGCAGTGAAATGTGGGTAAATGTGAGTAAATGGAAGGCGGGGAGGTAATCCTGTTGCCCTAGTGGCCCCGGCTACATTAGGCGGGTGTGATGCTTCTGACAGCCCGGCCACGTCTGATGGGACAAGACCGGGGGAATGCATGCCGGGGCCTGGTCACACACAGTCCATCGCTCGCGGTTATTCTTAATCCCAACCCCTCCCTCGCCTTCTTCTCGTCTTCCCTGCACCGAAGTGAGAGCGTCAAATTTCCGAACATTTCGCCGTGTTGATCCAGCAGAACAAACATCATCCACTCACCGCGCCATCCGGGCCCGACCGGAAGGCCCAACTCGGGACTGCGGCGACCTACCCGTTGACGGCGTCATGTTTGAGTGACAAGCACGAACCGATTTCGAGGTTCGGAAATTGCGTTCCCAGCAACTGGCAGCCAGTTGAGCCAGGGTGCGCGCCAGGGCCCCAGGTGAGACCATTTGTCGTGAAACGGGCCAACACAAGTTGATCTTGTTCCACGCAAGGACCATGTGATCCAGCCCTTGACCTGCACACGAGTTTCCGTAAAGTTGACAAGCCGTGCGGTGCTCTGGGTCCCAATCGCTCTCAGTTGGGCCCATTACCGGAGCAAAGTGTTCAAACAGCGCGCGATCTGCAGCCGAAACATTCGATTGTCAGATCCTATTAGGAGGCGCGTAACGATCGCTTGAAAGCCTTTCCTGTTGTGGAACAATTCCACAACGTTCTTCTGTTTGTCTAAATGGAAAAATTTGGGGGGACGCCGACAAATTTACGTTGCGCAGGAACATCCGCGGCATCCTGGAAGCGAGTCTCAGAACTGACAAGTGGTTTTGTTTGAAAGCAGAGTTTCTTTTGTGCACCTCACAACCACAGGACTCTGATTTTTATATTGAATCTCTCGAAAAGTGGGTTCTGCTTCAGGGTTTCATCGGGCGGCGGTTGTTGAACCACCCCAAGGCCAGTTTTCACACGCGTTCGTTCTGCTGTGATCCGATCACTGCTTGAAATTTAATTACTGTCTTAAGTGCTTGATCTGGTTTGCCGTGCTTTTACAATTTGACAAACAACGAAATTATCCTTTTTACAAATTTGAGAAGGAAACGCCCCTTGCAGTTTTCCTGATCTGCGAGTTTTTGGAAGTGTGGATTCGTTCTGGATGTAGACTCCAAAGCAAGTTTGCGGAGCACTGGCCAGAATGTGAACAGTTTTTGCCTCGTTTCTTCAACGTTGTTACAAAGTTCAACACAAGAGGCACCAAAATGAAAACTCTCCTGTGTTGTTGAATTTCTTCCGAAGCAACGTGCTGCGAAGACACATGATCCAAAAGGAGACAACTGTTTTTTATCTGCCACGCGGAGAAAAATCCCATCCGAGTGTCTATCCTAAATGCACACAAACCGAGAGAATTGATATTGTATTGATTGATGAAAAGGAGACCGAAGGGAGAAAAATCCAGGAGAGCTAAAATGTTGATAGGTGTCGGAAACATAAGAGGGGTGAGATGGAAAGGTTTGTTTTTACAGCCCTCTGGATAAATGGTTGCATTATTGAAAAAAAGAAGAATGCCTTGCTGCCTGTCACTCTGTGAAAGTTGCAGAGCAGTGACAAGCCGAGATCTCCGAGGCTTCTTTTCTGCAGCGCATGTGCTCTTTTTGCCCTTGTAGGTTTTTGGGTTCCGCGTTTCGCAATTGCTCACTTGTCGAAAATGGTCGCCCTTTGTGAACTTGCCAATGGCTTTTCTGTATCTGAGATTCCACCTCCCTGAATCACTGGCCATTTTTCAGAACAGAGCAGCCAATTTTTTGTTGCTTTGTGATCGTTCTTTGCCCAGTTGTTTGGTTCCTATGTCCAACTGGGCTGTGTTTTCAGCGTGCGGCTGGCGCTCAAATAACAATGGAAATATTAATCCGGAACATAAACTGTCTGTGATGGGTTTGCTGTGCACACAGTTGCCGCAGTTGATAGTGGCAAATTGAAATTAATCCCCGCAATTTCGGGACCTCCATTCGGGCGAAGCTCCAGCATTCAGCGAAGCGGTGAAGAAGATGAATCTGTTCAGAAGGGGGAAAGTTTTCGCCAGCTCATCCATAGACACTTGCAAGTTTTGCAATTGCAAAGATTCCGTGTTCAATCCTGGACGCCATTTTGTAAGAAACCTCAAATTCGGTCTCACCACTGTCTGAAAGTCCCAATGCAGGGACAAACGAGACTTCGGGGTTGTGAAAGCCGAGCTTCTACCTCAGACAAATGTATCAGGACAAAAACAACCTGAGATCTTGTTGCGATGACACATCTGGTCAGAGAACTGCTCCTGTGTGGTACCTAAATGTTGGGAAGAAGTGGCTTTCGTTTGTTTCTTTGGATTTGGTCTGTACGAGTTCGAGCTCATGCGCTGCTCTTCAAACACGAAATGTCGTGAACCTCGGCGGTGCGTGGAGACTCCGTGGCTGGACGCTGCCTCCGCTGCCGAGAAGCTGCTGCGGCTGGTGCGGAGGGAGACCGGGCGCGCCGTGCCGCAGGTTTCTCGGACCCTGCCCTCACTCATTCCAACCGCCGTCGCGCTCCCTCGTGCGCCGCTCGATGGACGAGCCCCACGTGTTGCCCCGCGCGCCCGCCCCACGCGCCGCGCCGGGTCGTGTGCCACCTGCGTGATTAGAAGTGTTCAGCTCTCGTTATCCTGATTAGAATTTAAACGTCACTCGATCACGAGGTGGAAAATCCGGGCAAAAGAACAATAAGTAGATTTGCTGAAACAAAACGATGCGTCCGTGCTGCTCGTGAAGTTGCGTGTGACTGCGCGGCCCCTGCAGGAGATTCGAAGGCACGAGGCCTCTCGCGTCATGTGGATGTTTCGAAGAGTCTCAAGTTGCACGGTTTCTGTCCTGTCACGCAGAATTTTTTGTGGCTTGATGAAATCACACGTGAGGAGGACGTAAATGTTCACTGCAGTCCTTGAGTGCACAGCCGGTCGCTTCAGCGCAGTGCACTTCGCTTCAGCTCAAGATCAAGTGTAAGCACCGCTGAGCACCTTCTCAATTGCTGAGCTTCTTTTCTTGAGCTGAAGGGGCGGACCAGTTGTGTCCTGGACTCTCGTAGAGATCCAAGTGTTTTTGGAGAGGTGGGGGGAACTTCCGCAAACCTGTCTTTGTGCTTCTGCCAGATGTGAAGAGAAAAGTGGAATGCTTTTGTTTGCGATGAAGTTTGTACCAACACCGTCGCCATCACTTGTTCAAAATGGCAAGAAAAAGTCCTTTTTTGCGGATCCGCCTGCGCGCGTGGCGTTTAGTGGCTAATACAGTGTTTGTCGTGTTGGGTTCTGGCCGCGTCCGACTAAGCAGAGCCCCTCTAAGTATTCTGATCGGATGTGGGGCTTGTAATGCTCCGAGCTGAGCTTATGCGTCGTCGTCGCGGTGTTGAGGAATAAAACTCTCGCCCGATAGAATGAGAGTTTCGGGGGAAGGCCCCTTGTCCAAATGCCGACTAATACGGCTCGGGATGCCGTGTCCGAAAAAAGTTGTGTTCCAGACTCGATTGTGGGGTTTTTTCATCAAGGGGTCGAACCCAGAAAGACGCAGGTAAAACTGGTGGTACACTGGAGATTTTTTGCAGTGCAAGATTATGAAGGCATTAGTTGCTTGGCTGGTGTAATTCACCGTCCTTCAGCCGGGATACCAACAGATCAGCGTCAAAGGACGCAATTAAAAGGGAATTTTTTTCTCACTGTGCCAAGGTTTACTTTCAGGATAGAACTGGGCCTGTCAAAATCTGTTGAAATAAACTCCTCAGCTTAAACCCATTACACTAATACCAACTTAGAGCCTTTCCGAAGAGGATAAAATCGGGCTATTTCTCAGTTTGTCGTCGAAAGGCACATAGTAGCATTAGGTAAAGTAAGTAGTAGATTTAAGCCCAACCTGGAAGCCTACTAGATTCATTCCCTCCGAATCGTGACTCCCGTTCGCATCTGCAGATATTTCTCAGCTGGTTCTGCAAAATTTCACCATTCAGGACGGTATTCACTGATGTGGTGGGAGGCGTAGCGCCGACAAAATGATCACGAACAGCGGTACGGACACATTTTCGTCCGCAACGAACTGTGAACAGTTTGGCTGCGATGATCGCCGACTTCAGCGTCTTTTCGGTGCTGCAACCGAAACGACCAAACGTCCCTGTTTTGCGTCACTTGGAAAAACAAATTTGGAGAAGTTTGCAGCTGGGAAATTGTCTGGTTCGGAGATTTTACTACTCCAGAGAAGTTTTGAAATGTCTCAAGTCAGGGGATACTCGTTTTGGGATGCGACTACAAACGTGTTTCCGTTGGAATACTTGCAGAGAGAAGGAAGATGACCTTGAGCGTCGGTTTGACCTTCTCAACCGGGAACTCCGCGCGATGATGGCCATCGAAGGTGAGTACGCCCTTTCTTGATATATCAGTCGCGTGTTCTTGCAGGGACGGACGCGCGGAGATTTGTCGCAGCGTTCCATCGGGAATGTGCCGTGTTGCGGAAAACACTGCGAAATTGCTTCTCATTTTTTCAGTGCTAAACGATTGATGTAAATGTTGCGGTGATTGTGTCGTCGGCTTCGCACGCAAACCTACTCCATAAAAACAAAAAAGGAGCTTGGGGTGTGCGTGGAAAAGGTCATTGTGTGAATATTCAAACGTTGGGATCATTTTTTGTCAGAACGGCAGCATCCAGACTTCGCGATCCTGCACAAATCTCGTTTTGAACAGATTTCAAGCTTCAGTGGGTCCATATTTTAACCATGACTAAGTACATACATTTAGGTCGGTTTGTGTACACTGCAGGCCAATTTCCAATCCTTTTTTCTGTGTTCCTTCATTGAGGTATAAAGACATGAAAGGAATTGAACAGCTATGGGAGGATGTGTTCAAATTGTTCTGGCAGGATATTTTCATTTCTCTACAAATGAGTTTTTCTTACTCAATTTGGCAGCAATTTTGCCCTCACGCCACATTGTGCTGGGCTGAATGGAAGCAAGCTCGTGTCATTGAAGATGGAATCCGTTGTCGTCAACCGGGAAAAGCGCAAAGATATGAGTGGTGATCAGGCATGTGTGAAGAAGAGAAAAATCGTTTTTTACACTTCCAGGATTTTGCAGAATAAGTTTTCCCCGCAGCGAAGATGAAATATCTACACAGGATGTGGAAGCAGCACCTCATTTCTGCCAAACATTGGCAGCATTTTCCGGCTTCAAAAAATTATTTCCGCAAGTCCAAATATTTATCATTGAAACTATTTTGTGTTTGAACAAAGAATGAAACATCCCTGTCAGCTGCAGGGTGGAAATTGGCGACAAGGAGCCTGGTTTTCATTCGCACGCATATCGAGCGGGTGGAGCGCGGTCGGTCCCTGGGCTTTAATCCGCCGCCTCCGCCGCGCGCTGCGTCCCGCGCCCACACCCAGATCGCGTGCGCCGCTCCCCATTGAAAACTGTGGAGAAATGTACAATTTTTGACCAACACGTCCTGTGCATTTCAGCGCGAGATCGAAACAAGGCTGCCTCGGGCTCTGTATTGACATGTGTTGGCCATGACCAGTGACAGAGCCAGTCTTTCTTTCAAGAGAGACTGGTGTTCAAAAGCCGTTTTGTGGAGTTTTGTCAAGATCGCAAATGTGTGGGTCCTTTTGTGTTCCCACGTGCCTCGCTGCGAGTTCCAAGCAATTGCGTAATGAACAATGAAGTGAAAGGAACTCCTTCGTAAGAAACGGTACATGTTTCCAATTGTTTAATTGTACACGAGCAGGAATGATCGGGCTTGCGCGCGTGCTTCACCCCCATCTGAATCGCTGAAAGCTTTCCGCACCCGCGCCACCCCATCAAACCTCCTTGATCAAATATGGATGGAAATGCGTGTCAGGCTCAGAGTATGCGAGCTATCTGAGGAATTTGGGCGAGATCAACCGAGAGCAATCCCCCGCTAAAAGCCGGGTGCGCACTCCATTTGCAACTCTTCTCACAGGCTGAGACATTTTGAAAACAAAAATATTTTCATTGCCATCCACATTTTGCTGCGCCTCACAACAGATAAACCCTTCGTGGAATAGCAGAGACTTTGGACAAACATTCAGTGCTTGGGCTGGATGCACTTCCAAAGGAAGGATTCTAGATTCAGTTGTTGCACTTCACTGTTCGGTTGTGCCGCTCAAAAGTGCATGAAAAGAAATTTCTTTCAATCCTCCCTGGTGAGGTTTGCTTCTCGGAGATTCTGTCCCTTCAAAACCGTCTGTCTGCGGTGTGAAATGACAGGTTTTGTGAGAAAACTTTGGTTCGTGCAGATATTTTTGCAAGAGATGCGTGTGTCTTTGAGTGCTGGATTTTCCACGTCACAATGGACGCGGTTGCGAGATGGTATCAGGCGTGAGTTGCAACGTGCGGAGCGGAGGGTCACGACGCGTGTTCGAGTGCGCAGCCAGCAGATTGGATGGCATGAAGCTCCCCGTTTGCGGAGCCAGAAACTTTGATCATGCGCTTGGCTGGACCCAATGAACGAAACAGACTTCAATTTGGACGAAAGTGTTCAAAACCGCAGATAGCCTGTTTGGTAATTCCGAAAAATACTTTGTTCGTTTGGTTGTTTGTACATTCACTCCAGAGGGAGCGGCGATGACTGGATGATTCTCGCAGGTTGATGATGAAAGATTGGACAGGGTCTTTCCGATCAGAGAGGCCTCCGCAGGAGATAGCCGCACATTCCGCGAAATGGGACAAAGAGCCAACACTCGTGTCAACCGAAGGTGGCCGACCTGTCTTCTTCCTCACTGTCAAGAAAACGAAAAGTGATTTCCTTGGGCAGAGGTGTTCGTGAAGAAAGTTGTGTTTTTGGAAGCGATTGGACGAGGCAGTTTGTGCGGAAAAAGTTGAGCAGCACGATGTGCCAGTTCCATGGATTTCGTGCGACCTGAATGTGCTGAAAATCAGGCGGAGCGGTTCCAGCACGTGAGGGGGACAAAGTGCTCACTCACCTCTGTCTTATCGTTCCTTGTGATCACGAACTTGTCTTCAGCGCCAAAGCTATCTTGACGCTGCCCTTGTCTCTTCAAGTGCGGGACGACTGCCTGCGAGGTTACCCTCGGTCGGGCTTGGCCCGCGCTCGCTTCGGTGAGTGGGGACCCTTGCCCTGCTCCTCGGCGGATGCGTGCTGCCTCGCGGCGGCTGCGGCGCGACTGTGGGAGCCGGGGCGCTGCGCCGCAGCTGTCCAGTCCCATGCAGCAGCACTCCCGCCGCAGTCCCTGTCCCCGTCGCCGCGTCTTTTCAGCTTTTGTCCAAACAAGCGCGATGATCGCATTTCCACTCGACCTTCTTCCCACCTTTTCCATCGCGGCGCGTCCAGGGTGAGCGTCTCACGCGGATTTCTCACCGGGTCCTTCAGAGCGACAGACATGACAACTGGAATGGTGTGATCGCTGTTAACCACCCGAAATGGCCCTTCTTTCCCGGGGTGGGAGCCTGAGTCAGTTTTGAAATTTGAGGTAACAAAAAAGAAGGTAGTCCCACTTGCCTCTTGAAACTTTTTTTCTTTTCTGGGATATTTAAACTTGGTGTGATTCTCCCTGCTTGGAAATGAAAAGTTTCTCAGGAAGGCTTAATTTTGTTCTTGATTTGAGACAAAAGTCTCTCTGGACTGCTTGAAAATTTTCATTCTGCGGGGCTTGGCACAGGAGGGAGTGTCACCAACTTTCAATTTTTGCAGCAAACATTGGTTTCCATTGGGGGGGGGGTTGCACCTCAATTTTGAAGAAGAAGAAGGAGAGGCTCTCCTGGTGATGCAAATTGTCAGAGATTTACCAGATTTTCACATTTCAAAGTTGTTGTCCTCAGGGGCCTTCTGGGGGCCCCGAGACATATTTAAAAACAAAAATCGGAAGGAGGTTTCTGTGGCTCCTGAGATGCCCGTACGAGTTTTCTCCCCTTCTCTGTGAATTTGGTGTCTTTTTCGCCTCTGTGAAGAGCTGTTGGAGGATACAATTGTAGCACAAGGAAAGAGCATTTCTACCCATTGACCACGGAGTTCAAAAAACATTTACTAGCTCTGTCATGGAACTTCGGGAGGGTAAACTTTGATTCCAGTTGTGGTCAGGCAGCAACAAATTTGGTCATTTAGCTGCGGTGGTCAAATCGTGATTTTGGTATCTCGTTGACAAATTTCTGTCAAGTGATGACGCGTTTGGAAGTTTTAAAACCTTTTCCCAGTTTTATAGTTCCAAGGGAGAAGTCTGTTTTCTTCGCGGATACGATTCTGACTGAGAGTGGTGATGCTTCTTGATTGGCCAAATTTGATTTGTGGAATTGGAGACCGAACGATGTGTTTGTTCTCCCGTCGTTCCGGAAAGTCTGCCACTCAGAGTCAACACAGATTGGTGAGAGCTGCGCAGCACACACCCAGTGTTTGTCATGCAATAAAATGCTAATCTTGAAAAAAAAAAAGCTGCCAAACACATTACACTGTTGGGACAGACGGTCGGGATTCCGTTCTGAAACAGTCGTCGCGTGATCACAGCGTGAGAAGTTTGATGAAAAGGAAGTGGACACTGGATCAAGTGGATGGCGACGGAAGGTGCAGCAGATCTGCGCTGCGTTGCAAAACGGGAGACAGTGACTCCTTTTCGGTCTTCCAGTTTTGCATCAACTGTGGTTCAAGTACTTCCTTTTGGAAGCATCGTGGTCGTAGAATTTTGTCACGTTTGAGCCAGAAAGGTACAGCACGGTCGATGATTGAGCTGCTTCCAGTAAGAATTCGTGTATCAATTTTCTGCCGGCAGTATCAGGAATTTTGCTGAAGAAAAACTGTTTTGATTTGAATTGAAAGCGACCAAAAACGTTTTCTTCGACAACCTTCAGTTTGCTTCAGCAGATTCAGATTTGGCGAGGCAAAGGTTTCACAGGAGCAGTGCGAACGGTAATAAATCATTTGCCACTTTTCCCTGGTCCAATTGTTTGTTGAGCTATTTTATCTCAAGCCTTCAGAAAACACTAGGTATCGACTTCTTGTCAATTGTTTGAAACAGCGCTCAAAAAAGTTGTGGGATAATCAGCGAGTCGCACTCGTGATTTGATTGAATTAACAGCCCTGCTCGGAATCCCTAATGTGCGCACTTTCACAAGTCAGCTCCAGTTCTTCTTCCAGGGCGACTCCAGTCACTTGTTCCTTTTGAATTTTGTGATCGTGTTTCTGATCCAGTACTGACATCGGGTGTTGCTTGTTCATCAGCGTTTGATGGTGAAATCGTGCAGCGCAAGAGTCAAACGAGCTTCACTTCAAAATGCAATTTGTCAACAACATCTTTCGAACCTCAGCCAAATTGCCTCGGACCTCCTCCAAATGGAACAAACACCTTGAGTGACTTTGATCATTCTTTCAGACTTGTACAAATTTGTTTGCGTTGTTTCGGTAGCGTGTGTCCTCGAGGCGCGGTGAGCGCGTCCGTCAGCTGCGCGCACCCAGCGTCGAGCGGCTCTCGACCCGGGGCGAGGCTCTTGATCAGCCGCGGCGCCGGATCCGGTGTCCACCGCGCTGCCCGACAACGAGCCGCCACCCGTCGAAAAGGCGAGCGCTGAGAAATCAACTGTGGAAATTCACCTTTTTTTTCGGAAAAGTTTGAGAACGCGCGTCCTTGCTCTTCCGCGGATCGGTTTTCTCACGCTGACTTGATGTTTGGAGACTTGAGACACACTTGCGAGTCAGAAAAGAAGCGGTTCTGTGTGGTTTGTGCGCGGGTATTGACAGCCTCGCTGACGGTGCGATTGTGCGGCGAGTGAGGCCTCGCACAATGAATTTTCTGCTTCCGAACCGCTTGCGAGGATTAGTCGTCCTCAGCGAGGAAAGTGATTGCAAATACAGTGTGCAGGGAGGCAGTGAAGTGAGCAACCGATACCTGTGGGTGAAAATCAACCGGCATCTCCCTGCAGGGCTTTTAATAGGCAATTGAAAACGATTCGAAAAATCTGATGTTTTTCCCACCACTCGAGCTTCGTTTTAATCCTTTCTCCTCATGCTGATATCTTTTACCTCGGCCAACAGATCTTGACTTAGATTCTACTTTCAAAGTTATGCGAGCGTATGCTCCATGCTCCATTTAAACAGAAGATTTGCATAATTCCGATGTCTTTGTTTGAAAATTCCCTTGACGTCTTTTGAGGAAGACTTTGTAAGCGACTTGCAGGTCACTTTTGGGTTGTGGAAGATTTTGGGCTGGCAAGACAAGTTCTTGACAAGCTTGTCGTGTTCGGTTGGGACTTTCAAACGCTGGGAGAAAAAACACACTGGACAATGTGCGAAGCTGAAAGCTGGTTGTCAGAGAATCATGAAAATGGGGTTTACTCGAAGGCAAAGGCACAATTTTGTGAGTTCACACCCAGCGTTCACTTCAACCCACCTGAGCGCACCTGCTGGTTGGGTGACGACAGTCGACGCTCACGTTGACGTGGCGCTGCAGGAGCCGCGACTCGCTGGACGAGCGGTTGATCTGATTAAAGGCTCGGATGGATCAGGTGCGTCCGCTCGCCATGCGTGCCACCAACCCGCCCCGCCTCACCGTGTACCTGAACACACGCGCTGCTCGTCCCTTTTTGGGCAACCTTGGGTGCTTCGACTGTCGTACTCTGTGTCTATTTCCAATGTTCAGTCAAGGCCCAAGTTATGAAAAGCAGCCCCTCCCTTCCGGAATTTTACAAAAAAGAACCAATGCAGAAGGATCCTGTGTTCAATAGCACGTGTCTTTCAAGGTTTTGTGGGGAAAGTACGCCTTTGTTCGTCCTGCTGACTTCCCACGCCCGAGGATCGTTGCACCTTTCTTTTGAAGGTTTCGGCACCAACTTTTGAGGAAAGAAACTCTCCGCTGCTTGCCTTCATCTGAAAGAAAATTGAATTTGTGCTTTCGAGTTCAGTTTCTTTTGCTGCAGCAGAAAGTTTTCCACGAAATTCACTTTTGCATCAGATTAGGCGGATCTCCAAGATGCGACATCTTTGGATCTTCACGGTAAATTTACTTTTAATGTAACTTAAACCCGTAAGTAGATCCTTCAACGGGCTTAGTTTGCAGCAGACTCCAAAACATATGTAATCAATCGAAGACGTTCACAACGCTATTTCGTTGAGATGTTGTCAAAGTGGCTTTGAAGGTGTCAGGTCGGTGTCAGTTTTTGCGGTGATTGAATCTCCATCGGATTTGCAGTTTCTGTGATCAGGCTGACCGAGCTCTTCAATTACATTTGGCGCGATCAACACCTGCGATTCTCCACCCACGTGAAGGGTGACTTCTCAGAGTTGCCAACAGCTCTTTGTGGGCAGTCAACTCGGAAGATTTGGGGATTGGGAAATTCACAAAAGTTCACTTTGTTCACAACAGGAATTGCATGAAAGTTGTCGTCGTCTTGCAAAGTGGCTTCAGAATGCGTTCACTGCAAATGCAGGGATCCTGTAGCCAGTTCGGCGAATCCCAAACCAGTGGTGCCCAGAGGAATAGCGGCCCCCTGTGCTGATGAAGCTTTGTTTTCTACCTCTGAACATTGTTCTGGCCTCCATTGTAATAACTCATCAGCCTTCTGCAATACGTCATTGCTCAGCCATGTTTAATCCCGTCTTTATTGTCTCTCGCTGTGGACGTTAAATCCGCGGGCAGATTTTGCTGCTGGTCGCCCGCTCGCTTGCTCGCCTTTCCTCGGGAGAGAGAGAGAGAGGAGGGACGGAGAATAAAGTCCACAATCAACCTGATCAAGGCTGCTTCAGCTTAGTGTCCCTCATGGAGAACCTGGGGAGGATCCTCAGTGACATGTTAGAGATGTCCAGGGTATTGTCCACGTGTCGAATTCAAGTTTGCTGCGATGCGCAGTGAACGTCCAGTTCAGCAGTTCGTAATCGCACCAGCAAAGTCTTCAGGCAAAGGAGGCGCTCGTCCTGCAAGAACCACGTTCACGCAGAATTGTGTCCAGTCCTTTTGCACTGTGGTTTGGTAAACACGAACCAACTACGAGGGGGTTCTACAAAAATTCCTTCTTTGCTTCATTTCTCAGTCAAAATGAAATGTTTCTCGACCAAATTTTTTGATGATGTGCCCAACATGTTTGGCTTGTCTCCTGCACCAGCCACTGTCCCCGATCCCGCCAGACAACTGTGTCAGTGAAGATCGAACTTGGGTCACCAAGTGCTGTTGACGACGGCAGTGTCTCGCGCATTCTTAAGCAGTCAATATTGTGTTCTTGGCCGACCATTTCTAATGGAAATTTGGATTTTTCTGTGCAAACTTTGTGTGTTGGTGGTGTTAATGTCCGCACGAGAGGAGCAGCGAGTGAACATCAAGTTCCTGACTCAGACTGGCAAGAATCCGACACAAGTTTGGAGGGCTTTGAAGGATGTTTATGGAGACAGCCCTTTCCTATCCGCAAGTAAGACTGTGGCACAAGTGCTTCAAGGATGGGAGAACCTCGCCCAAGGACAATGCAAGAACTGGGAGACCATCCTCCAGGCTGGACAGTGTGGATGACATTGAGAATTCCATGAGGGAGGACCGCAGGAAGACCATCCAAGAGATCGCACTTGATGTAGGCCGCACCCCATCAACAGTCCACAAGGTGTTGAAGAAAGACTTGGATTTGTGCAAACTGTCTGCAAAATTCATGCCACATTTCCTCAATGATGCCAACAAAAGGATGAGAATGCAACTTTCCAGTGACAATCTTGAGAATGTCAGGACTGTTCCCTGGTACCTGGACCAGATAGTAACTGGAGATGAAACATGGGTGTCGCTGTACAACCAAGAGACAAAGTTCCAGTCTTGCCAGTGGACTGAGAGGGGGGGCAAGACCAACCAAAATTGTAAAGTCCAGGTCGATCCGGAAGACCATGTTGATCCTTTTTCACGATGCTTACGGGCCTCTTTTGGTTGAATTCCTTCCTCCAGGTGAAACTGTGAATGGTGACTTTTATCATGAAGTTTTGTGCCGACTCAAAGAGAGAATCAGGAGGAAGAGGCCAGGACTGTGGGAGAGGGATGAGGAGGGGAACAGAATGTTTTGGTTGCATCACGATAACGCAACTCCCCATACCAATGTGCGCAATTTGGCATTGATTGGGGAATCTGGAATCAACCTTGTCCCTCATCCCCCCTATAGTCCTGACCTCGCACCGTGCGATTTTGCATTGTTCCCTCACTTGAAAAAGCAGTTGAGAGGTGTCAGATTTGCAAACATTGCAGAGGTCCAAAACAGAGTCAGGCTCATCCTGAGACAAACTGAACCAGAGGTCTTTTACAATGCTCTTAG
>JAAUXT010019287.1_pt1 | contig 36929 bp, 47 predicted proteins | sample 7278171 | NCBI WGS metagenome assembly JAAUXT01 (sample SAMN14350112, study PRJNA611818) | marine sediment metagenome | isolation source: surface marine sediment (1.8m) | place: French Polynesia: Moorea | collected 2018-08 | reverse complement strand
TTCTTTTGGTTAATATGTGGATATTATTGTGAAACAATGTGTAAAAGTTCAATTTGGTGAAATTTGTTTCATTTGGGTGTGTGCTAAATGAGTTCCTAAGTTGTGAATATTCAGTGAAAAAAGGAAGAATTTTGACAAAAAAGCGAGCCAAATCAGAGCGAGCCAAATCAGAGTGAGCCAAATCAGAGCAAGCCAAATCTGAGTGACCCAAATCAAAGCAAGCCAAATCAGAGCAAGCCAAATCAGAGCAAGTGAAATTTCCTCAAATCACCGCGAGCTCTCTGGAGCTATTATTTTTTAAATGATCAGGCAGGCATTTATGAACAACGAACGTTTATGTGACCACACGCTTTTTATGCGTAGCATTCTTGTTTCGTGAACCAACACAACTGAATTTAAATCGTTGCTCGTCTTCACCTCGAAGTCACATGCTGTCATTCTCTGCCTTTGCAGTTCAACGGAAAACTGAGAAAAGCTGAAGATGAGCTGAACAAAATTGCCGAGGAGAAAGGTGACCTGCTGCTGAGACAGGGAAAACTGGAACAGGAGTTCGAGGTACCTTTGTGCCATTGCCCCCTTGCGCTGTTTTCTCAGCAGTTCAAAGCGTGAAAGAATGCAGCGGAAAACACTTGGCTCTGTTCTTCCGAACTTGCTGTGATTTGCAGATTCACAGAAACAACATCAAGAAAAGAGATTCCAAACTTCAAGAAGTGGCCAAGGCGAACAAGCTGACAGGTACCCACTCTTGGATGACAACCCTTTGAGGGCACGTTTCACTCCCGGGTGTGGCTCATGAATGCGATCGCCACCCGGCAGACTGAAGCAGGAAAGTCTCACAAACGGATAAATTTTTTGCCCAGCGAGTAATTCAACAATCCAACTCTCAGTTGCCAGAAGGTGGGGAATGGGAAAAGTCCAACGCGTAACGGGCTGGACGGTGTGTCAGCGGTTGCTGCTGCTGGAATATCAGAATCGTTCTGCACCAGGGTCCAGGACAAAAAGAGATTTCGGACCATGTCGACAAGCGACGCATGATGATTTGCAAATGCTGCTCCAGGTCAAAGAAAAACAAGGAATTTTGTCCAATAATCTTCCGTGTTTGCCCAGCAGGTTACACTGGATGCGTGGTGAATGACACAGTGGAGCAGTTTCTCAACGACTTGAGCGACAAGGCAGTTAAAGTCTTGGAGGAGGCCAGAAACAAACGGGTAAGGCGCATCGTCTTCTGAGAGCAATTTTCTTTGAGTGGCTCACATTGTAACCAAACTGATGTTCCTGTGTCGTGTCGATTCAGGCCAAGTTCGAAGAGGAAGAGGAGAAGATAGAAAAAGAGTTGCAGAATGCCAGGAGTTCTCTGACCAAATACGAGACTGAACTCACGATGAAGAAGGATCAAATGGTTCGTTCTGTTTCCTCTCGGATTATCAGCTTGAACAACATCTCCAAATCATAGCAGCTTTGACGTTCCCTCTGTAGCTTCTTTGGTCTCGATTCTCAGAAAAAGAACGCACGGGAAGTGACGGATATCAAGCAGCGACTGAACAGAATGGCGTCGTCTGGGAGTCGTCTGAATGAACTGAAGTCCGACATAAAACAGGCGGTGAGTCTCTGTCCACTTCTCGCCAGAAATAAACTGATTCGTCGCGTGTTCTGGCGAACTGTGTCAGTGCAGATGGTAACCTCGTATGTGTGCGTGTGTCTGTCAGCTTCATCCCGACCTTTCTTGGCCACATGTTAAGAATGTGGGACCCTTCCCACCGCAGATCACCAGTTCCTTCCTGGACACATCCAGGGTCAGCCAGGGTGACCTACTCCCTCCCTATTCAGTTACAAAAGGAGAACTTCAGTCCCATCAGTCAGATTTTCCTCACTGTTGACGATTCTCAAGACAGCTCACGGGACTCAAACTGACAAGCATACTTGTTTGTGACAACGCTGACATGAACGTGTGTTGCACACAGGAAGAAGATTTGGCGGAAGCGGAGAGGTCTGTGGACGTTGGAGCTCTGAAGGCCGCAGTTGAGCATCTGCAAAAACAGAAGTCTGAGCTGGACGCGAAATACAGGCAACTCGAGTGAGTGGCTCCTGTGACACCGGACAAAATCCCAACAAGTATCTGCGGCGTTTCAGGTCGACGGTTTCGCGAAATGATGAACTTGCTGTTTTCTTTTGCCCAGTTCTGAACTGGACAGGATGAGTTTGGAGTCGAACACTCGAACACAACTCGACATGCTGCGAAAAGACAAGGCACGACAAGAAGATTTGATGAAACGGCTGTGAGTTTCGAAAGATTCAGTTTGCCTTGTGCACTGATGGTTCTGCTCAACAGGTTTTCATAGATGCAATGAAGAATTATCCGTGCATTTGGTCCAGTTCGTGTTTGTCTGTTTCAGGAAAAACAAAAATCAAGACAAGATCGTGTCACTGCTGGGTTCAATGCCAACCGGAAACCTCAAGAAATCCATTGACGACGTTGCACGGTAAAAGAGATGGGAAATGAGAGTGAAAATGTGGACTCTGTCCGTTGTTCAGACATCATCATATTCTGTACATTTTTGTTCGCAGACAAAAGAGCAATGCCGCAACGGACGCACGAGAACACATCAACCTGCTGAACACACAGGTGGCCAGAAAAACAGAGCAACAGAAGAATATCAGGCAAGTTTGTTTTTTTGGGATGTTCGAGAAAACTTTTGTGATTGAGTCCAATTCGGGCCTCAGTCTTGTCGATGAACCTGCCGTTTGGTGTTGCACAACCCAAGAGAAAAGAAGAATGAATTGTGTTGTTCTGCTTGTTGCTGAGTTGAGATGGTTCAATTCTGACTCTTGTAGGGAACAGCTGACCAACATGGAAAAGGACCTCAAAGGTAGAAACTCTCGCAAACCGTGGATTTCACTGGGTGATTTTTGCGGTGGACAACTGATTCCAAAGTTCTTGTTTCTCACAGCGATGTTTTTCCTGCAGAGTACGAGCAGCAGATTTCTGCCGTCTGCGGATCTCAGGATCTGGACGAAAGTCTCGTGGAGGTCAAAGAAAAGATCGCGAAAGCTGATCCGTGAGTGTGGGCGTGTTCGTTTTGCATCGCAGAATTTCTGGGATCACGGGATTTGCCTGAGTTGCGCTGCTGTTCGTTTTTGCACTCTGGCACCGTTTGGGTATGGATGTGAAAATCCAGCAACTCCACCCAGGAATTATGGGTTGCAAACAGGATACACTCTTTGGCTGACCAAGATCAAAGAATACTTTGTGCTGGTAATATCCTCTGAAACAGTGAGATGTTGAGCAATCTTGAACAAGCTTTTGTTCTTCAGGCGGAAAAGCCAACTCGTGGGTTCGCAACTTGTGTTCGAGCGCTTCATCAAGAAGTTGGAGGACAACTTGAACAGCGACCCAGCGTGCCCGGTGTGCAACAGGTGCTTCGAGGACAGATCCGAAGTGGAACAGCTCATTTCGGAGGTTTGTGCGCACGGTTGGGTTCGTTCGAACTGTTGTGTTCGCCACCCATTGCTTTCATTAAACTTGTCTGGGTCGTTCGTTTTCCTGTGCCCTTTGGTTGTTGTAACGTACACAATTTTGTGTTTCAGCTGAGAGAACGAATTCAAGAAGTTCCAGACAAACTCAGAAGAGCGGAGAAAGAATTGAAAGCAGCCAAAGACAAACACATTGAGATGGAAAAACTCCGACCTCTGGTTCCAAAGGTGAGTGACGCTTGTCATCTAAATTCGGTCTCACCTTTTCAGTTTCCAACACGTGATTTGCTTCGATGCTGTCATGAACACTGACGAAGCTTGCTGATGTGTTGGCAGATCATCAACTTGAAGGAGAAACAAATACCTTCCCTGAAAACAAAGCTGACGGACATTCAGGCGGAGTTGGAAGAACTGCGAAAAACAGTGGAAAAGGTATCAAGGCGATCGTTGGATTCACGTCAGCTGTGTGAACCATGGTTGCGACTGATGTCCTCTGATGTCATTTGCACCACTGGTACACGCGCCGAACGAATGTGTTCGACGTGGGGTCGTGTGTATTGCAATCACGCTTCGGGAAACATGGCGACAGCTTGACAAAATCCGCAAGTTTTCTGTCAGGCCAAGCGCTTGGTCGATTCGGCAGTGCCGACACTGCTGAGTGTCCAAAAGGACTTCCCACGTCGCCTGACCCTTGTACACTGGTTTGACAGGAAAACGAACAGCACGAGAAGCTGGAGTCAGACAACGACACGGCGAAGAGCCTGCAGCCCGACATGGCGATGATCGAGAAGTATCAGCTGGAAGTGAGAGACCTGGAGAGGAAGATCACCCAGCAGCAGACCAAGCTGAGCGGAACTGGTCTGCACCTCTTTGATTTGATTGTGCATGTTCGTGCATTATGCATGAGAGACCAGTTGACAAGTGGCCTTCACACACGAACGGAGCTGCGTCACGTGACAACGAAGTTGCTCCACGTGATAACGAAGCTGCGTCACGTGGGAAACACATGTACACATTCAATATTGTGTCTTTTATTTGATTGTGCGTCTTCGTGCGTATTGCATGAGGGACAAATGGCTTTCACACACGAATGGAGCTGCGTCACGTGATAACGAAGCTGCGTCACGTGGGACTGGGAACAGACGTTCAATGTTGTGTCAGATTGTGCGAGCGAACAATTCCTGTCACCTGCAGGCCTTAGATTGGGTTTTGTCCGTCGAAGAAATTTGGGAGAAAAGCGCGACTTGAACCCGAACGTTGAATCAGATTTTTGTTTCGTCTTTTGCAGAGACGGATAGAACGATCGCCCAGGTGCGAGAGGAGAAAGAAAGCGCGCAAAACAAATTGTGAGTTTGAAATTGCAGCGATGCTTTTGTTATCGTCATGGAAGCAGTCGAAGTTTTGCTTCACCTGACAACAAAGTTGTTTTGTTCTCTGCACGGGTTCCGTCGGCATTTGGTAAAACCCAGATAGACTTTGATGACATTTACACGCCGAATGCGGAGCCTTCGATGTGTGTATTGCAATCACTCTTTGGGAAAATTGATTTGCCAAATCTGGAGATTCACCGTGTGTCTGCACTGCTGAGTGTTCTTGTTTTCGTTTTGTCTGACGCAGAGACTCTGTGGATCGAGAACTGAGCAGAAAACGAGACAAAATCAACGATTACAACAACAAAGTCTACGCGCTCAAGACGAGTTTGAACGAGTTGGTGGGAGAGAAGCTGGAGATTGAGAAGGAGCTGCAGGAGAGGAAACAACTGGAGGAGCATCAGGAGGAGTTGGAGGAGAAGAACGACGCTCTCGCCGTCGAAATTCACGTGAGAACCGAACGTTGAACGTTGACTTGTGGTGCGAGCGTTTGACGACGGCTTCATCACATCAACAGCTCTGACGTTTTGCAGAAGTGTGTTTTTGGTTGCAAAAATGTGCTGCTGATCGGAAATCGTGGTTTGCGTTGGAAACGAACTCCCCGGTTGACATTTCTTGTCACAACGTTTATTGAGAACGATTGTAAAATATATCGATGTTGGAGGGTCAGAACTGCCCCGTGGTCAAAACTGCCCACAGAGTTTCCATCCAAACTCTGTGTCAAAACTGTTCATGGGGAGTTTGCACATGATCAAATTCCTTGTCATTGGGCAGTTTGCAGACAGATGACGGCCGTGTGGAAACGTCCTTGTGCAGTTTTGACACCGGACACTTCTGACTCGCAAACATTAATTTGAAAAGTTGTATGAAAGTACAAATCAGTGCACACGTGTATTTTCAGGAGACAGAAGACAACCTCGAACCCATCCAGGTGAGTTCGTCGTTCCGTCTCTGATCATTCAGTGCGGTTGCTAAAATCTACTGGTGCGCATTTCAGGTGGCTCTGATTTACCATGCAGTTCCGTGTGAAAGACGCACCATTTCGCCCCAAAATTTTGCATAAAAAGAAAGGGTGCGTCTGTTCAAGGATACGAGTTTTCATCGCTTGAATACGGCCTTTGTATCAGAAAAATTAGGCAAATTCTTAGGGGTGCGTCTCACGCATGGGTGCGTCGAATACAGGAAACTCTACGGTAGCGACTGCGCGGTGACGTTCTCAGTCATGAATGTGCAACTCGCTTTCAGCGTCTTGTTCGAGAATAGTTTGGTCAAGTCACACAACAACGTACATTGCACTGTGTACATGTCTCACGGTCAGGCGTTGCTTTGTATCAAAAGCTGAGCTTGAAATGTAATTTTTCAGAGAGAAATTAAGAAACTGGAAGACAACAAGGCGACCGTCACAGAGAAGAAAGAAGACAGGTCCGAACGGGACAAAGAAGAGGTGACTGCTTTGTGTTGACAGCCAAACTGGTTCTTGGTGCAAGTTGTTCAAGCTGGTTCTTGATTCAAGTTTTTCAGACACCGTACATGCGTTTACGGGAGTGACTTTAGTTGTGATTTGTTCCGTTGCAGTACGATGCGATAAAGGCGGACAGAAAAAGGGTCCAAGAATTCCACCTGGAGATCAAAAGGTCAGAGCTCAGCACAGTTCATTGTGTTGTGAACATTGACTTGTCACCGGTGCTTCACACAAGTTTCAATGCAAAGGTATCACGCGCAGTGCTTTAGGTAATCGTGGTGTTTGCAGTATCATCTACAGTTCGTTTGCATTGTTTTTGCTCAAAGGAAAGTAGTTGGTTCAGAGACGCTGGTTTCGTGACGTTTCAGACGTCATGGTTTCCAGCCACACTCGTGAAACGAACCTTGTTGTGCGTTCGACAAATCGCCGGTGGTTTCGGCGACGTAAAATATCAGTTCAACAAACGTGACTGGGACGGGAAAGTTTGGAAGGAAAATCAGGGTCCCTCACCATGTCCAACAATTCCATTCTCCGTCTGAGGAATGGACTGGGGAAACTCAAACCGCCTTCAGCCAGCGTCTCTACAGCGAGTTTTGAACTCGTCGTTGCCTTGGAGACGCGTTGCTGTTGGCGATGACGCTCGCCCGTCGTCAAGCGGAAAAGTAATTCGTCCAATAGGTGGCGGTGTCCCATTTGAAAGTTATAAAACGAGATTTGGCCAGTCGGCAGCGTCTGATAACTGATGCTGCACAATGGGGTGTGGCTCAGAAGGAGTAACGTTCAGGCGACAAACCGCTGGTGGTTTGTTTTGCAGCGACAAGAAGCAACTTCGCCTCAGGGAAACTGCCCGTCTTTGGTGCAGATTGTGACCTGTCAGAGTGAAAGATGACGGATGCATGTCACGTGGGAATCGCGGTTCGAGGCAGCAATGCCTGGGCCTTTTCAAACATGTATCCAAAAATGAACGATGTACAAAACGCTGCGACGCACATTTCAATTCTGTGCCGCAATATGCCTGCGTTTCACTGTGAGTAAAATTCTGAGACTGGTTCGTCGGATTTTCGCCACTGCCCCTTCGAGGTGGAAGAGTAAGCCGAACAGCGTTGCGACATGGTTGGGAAGGGCCAAATACTGCGCTGCCGTGTGATCGTGGCCGTCTGCTGCCAGCACAGCTTCCGCCTCGGGTCTGTTTACAACCACGTGGTAATGGTAGTTGTATTCTGCGGTTGAAGCTGGCTCTGACTCATTGTTGTTGGAGCTGCTCCTGTGACGTGATTCCTCACGTGCTGTATACACAGCTTTTGGACGTGTTGCTTCACACGAACAAGCTACAGGAAGCTCACGAACAGAATTCAACTGACCCAACTGATCACGAAGAAAAGAATGTGTCAAAGCACACACGAGCACTTGGGCGGCCCTTCTGGGGTCGTGACATGCGTGGAGAATCTTTATTAGTTTACCGTTTCTTTTCCTCTTCGATCTGTGAGGGTTGGTTAGCATGATTAACTCGTCATAAGTCAGTATACTCTCTTGGTAAAGGTTGTCTGCGACGTCTCTTGGGATGAGACCTTCTGTGATGCTGCAATGGAGACACTTGACGTTGTTCATGAACTGTCCTCCTGTGTTGAGCAGTTCGTTGTGACGTTTCTCGAGCGCCTCCGCGATATCGCCGTAGTCGGCTCGCAGCGCGAAAACGAACTTCTTGAACGGTTCCTTGCTTGGATCGCGTCGCAGGAGGATGTCCAAGAACGTCCGTGTCTGTTCAATCACCGTCGCTTTTGCTGCAGAAAAAACAATGTGCCACGTGCGTTTCGAGCAAAAAGTGCAAGTTTCTTCACGAAACAATCAGTACGTTAGATATCAAGTGCACTGATGTTAAAGTATTCAAGTCTTTTGTGTTAAATGCTTTGACATGGGTGCACTGGGCTAACAGTAGAATTACTGAAAAAGAATCTAATGTAAAGAACAAAGAGAATGGCACAGACGGGGCCTTATTTGCAGACAAGTCCATATTTTGTTTGAAAACAGATTTTTTCCGTCGTTTACCTTTGATCTCCTCGACGTCGGCTTCTGTGAAAACGTCCCACTGGAACATTCTGGCCAGTACATTTCCGGTGACGGACACACGGGTCACTATCGTCACGTGATTGTGTCGCAAAACTTGTTGCCATACTTCTCGTGATAATACTTTCGGGTCCATGCAATCCGTTGATCTGAAAACGAACAGGTTCTTTTCGCACACCTTTTTTTTCCCGATTGACCAACGCACTGCATTGGTTGGTGAAATGTTTGTGCTCAGAACTTTGTTTCTGGTCTGTTTTCTTCATGTTAGTCACAATAACCTTTCTTGAAATAATGTTGGGGCAAAGCCACCATTACGCCAGGCGTGAGCTCTGTCTTCACGATAACAAGAACAGTCCAAATATTTCGTCTTTTCAAAAAAAGTGCAAAGGAGGGAAGAGGAAGAGGAAGAAATCAACTGACTGCCACCATTGCCATAACCACGTCTGAAGTTTGACGCGCCCAGATTCGGTGTGGATAATGCAAACATGCCGTGTGTGACATGCTGCATCATCACCTCCTGCCTCGATCCCTGAGAGATTTCAATGCTCAAATAGACGCGACGTTTGTGTCCAGACCAACTCGTTTACCGTTGGATCTCAAAAACATCCTTGCAATTTGTTGCATTTACATGCAGCCTGTACAAGGCTGAAGGAACAATGTGTTTTTCCATGTGCTCGTTGAGTTGAGACGTTGAGATGGTTGCACGTGAACGTACTTTGCTTGACAACCCCACCTCAAGACAATAGAACAAAGAGAAACCTGTGTACTCACCACAGTGGTGGGATCACATGCTAGAAGGGTCACTAGGTGGTGCCTCGATGCGCTGGGGTCTTGGTGTGTCTGCAGTCGAGTCGCTTCTGCTCAAATAAAACGACGCAGTAGATTCCAACACGATTCTGGATAGAACCGGATTAGATTTATGGGGTCAGTGGAGCTGATCGGTCAGTCAGCCTGCGCATTGGAGCAGCTCGATCAAGCTCCGCCCGGCATTGTGGCGTTGCTTGGTTTTGGTCGGAGATCTATTTCTGAGCGTGATACAGTGTCTGGGTGTTTTTCCGGTGCTATTCTGCGCTCTTGGTCTGCAGGTGCAGAGCCTTCTGTGTGTAACTTCCTGCATGTGTGTCGCCTTCACTTTGGCAATGATGCCAAAGCCTTTTGCGCTGCAGAATTTCTGGTCAGCTCTGATTGGTTGGGGAGGAGTGATTACGAATCGGAAGAATCCGACAGCCCGTTCAGCAGTTCTTGAACGCTTTTCTCCTCCACTGTTGATGAAATTTGAACGATTCGTGAGTCTGTCAACTCATCGATGCTGCGGCGGACGAACTCCGCGTGAAGCTGGAAGTCGCCCTTCTTGGCCTTGTCGAGGGCGTTGTGTAAGTAGTCGAGGGTTCTACCCAGGTTCCCTCTCTGCCTGTGAAGCTCAGCTCGACCGAGGTAGAAATGCAGTTTGGACCAGCAGGTTGAGACGTCCCAGCAGTCGTTCTCGAATAGGTTGAGGTAGTGCTCGGCGAGGCTGAGGTCCTCCCGCGAGACGCGCGTTGATTGGTGGGGCTCAGCGGGGTCAATATCCAGGGCGAAGAGAGCCAGGAACAGATAAACCTGATTCAGGAACGAGGTGATGTTGAACACGTTTTCCTGTTGGTAGTGCTCGATGGCGGTGAGGTAAGCGGCCTTGATTCTGGAGCGCAAGGACTCGGCACCCACACCTCCGCGGTTACACTTGAGGAACGACGTCAGGTACTTGGCTTCAAAAAAATGCACGGCGCCCGTGGATAGGCACGGGGACAAGTCGCTCATGGCTTGTTTGGCGTCCTGCAGCAGGGCCTGGGCCGTAGCGTACTCTCGAGCCTTGGCGTGCAGCTGCACCTTGAGGGGCAGGATTCGAGCTTGGTGCCACGTAGGCATGGACGTGGACGGAACTAGGGCGTTCGCTTTCTGGTACATCTCGTTCGCCCTGGTCGCGTCGTCCTTGTAAAAAGTTGCAATGCACATTTCGCTGCGGTGCAGCAGGACCTGGACGTCAGGATTGTGCTCGTATTTTGCGAAGGCCGCGGTGGTCAACTGGCCAAACTTTGTCCACGCTCCCTTTTCCCTCAAATCGAATAACGTGTCCCACAAGTTTTTGCACAACTTCATCGTTGACTTGTTGGTCGGGAACTGTTTTGCTATTGGGCTGTGCAGCACGAGTGTTCGCTCAAGACTGGAACACATCTGGTCCGGTTGCCAGGGAACAACCTCATCGTCGCTTGTGGATGAGTCTTGGGTGGGGCACTCGCACGTCACCGGGAGGTTCGTAGCTGAGTCCACGTCACCGATAGCCATACTCAGGTACGAGTACTTCCCATTGAGACATTCCTTGAACAATCTCGCGGCTCTGATTGGTTTTCTGTGTGCTTGCAGAAGCTTCAGCAAGTCTTGGGTTCGCCTTGCAGAGGGGACTGTGGAATTGTTCAGGGTATCCAGATTACTGTCCGTGATGAGTTGGTTTTGGTACAAAAGGTGCGTCACGTGTTCGGGAATGAGATTCTCAACAAAGACGCAGTGCGTGCATATGGTTCGTTCCTTGATGGTTCCATGACCCAGCTTGTTCTTGTGGTCCTTGATTGCTCCAGCGATGTACGAATAGTCGTCAGACAGGGACTCGAGAAAGCGTTGGAACGGTTTGGAGCGGCTCCCTCTCCTCTTGAGGATGAAGAGGAGTCTGGACGTCTGGTCCGTCCGAGTTTCTCTGGCTGAATGAGCACAAAAAAAGTGAAGCATGTACCAGGCACGAAATAGTCTTATTTTCTGGTACCAAGGTTCATTAAAAATACAGTAAATTCATACTCATGTGTAAGACGTACCCCCACTTTTGATGTTCAATTTTGGGACAAAAAAGTGCGTCTTATACATGAGACGGTACGGTATGAGTCGATTTTCCGGAGCGAATCGCTCAGTCAGAATTGGCACCACGCAAAGACGTGGATAAAAAGACGTACAAATCTGTTTTTCAGCACAAATGTGACTTTTGGATATTTTGTGAGTGACTGAGGAAAAACCCTCGTCAAGTCTTGTACTACCGCACTGGATCCACCGCTTATCGTCACGACACAAAAAACTTCCTGTTTTCCATTTCTTGCGCTAATCTATCACTGCCACGTGATACCGTTGAACGAAGATTCGATACACTTGAGGTGTGCCCAAAAACTCGTGTATTCGACTCGTGTGGTGGTTCAAACGGAAGAAAAGAGAACGTTTGAATTTTTCGTTCGGTTTGCCCGTTTCAGTTTTCCATTGATTGATTCAATGATTCGCGTTGTGTTTCCATAATCCATGGAAAAATACTCACCTCTCACATCTTCGTACTCAGTGTCGGATATCGTTCCGCTTTGGACGAGCTTGACCAGAACTTTGGATTCCGTGACGGAAACATTTTTGACGATCAACTCGTGATTCTCCTGCAGAGCCCGTCTCTCAGTCTCATCCATTTTGATACTGATAAAAATTGCGCTTCGTCTCTGTCGTTCCGGCTGTGCTTGGATTTTCCCGTAACGATTGAAATGCTGCAGCAGCGTCAGTGAAGCTGTAGCTTGAAGCACAACGTCCTCAGCAGTCGAATTGACTCGAAGAAGGTGATGATGCAATGCGCTGTTATGTTTTGGGAAACTTACTCACAAGGCGAATCTTTTGTCGTGGTGCTCACTCTTCCAGAACGAACAAGTCAGTAGTAACATGATCTCCCGTGCAAGCCATTGTGATAACAGGTCCAAAAGCATTGGTGCACGAACAGACGGAGTGTTCACACAAATGCGTACCGGGTGTACGTATACTTATCAAAGAGCGAGCTGTTTGAATAACCACGCGCGCGAATCGCTACTTTCCCATTCAACGGAAACACAAAAAGATGATATTTTTTACGGAAGTTCGGAACTTCAGCATCCAGACGTCACAGGGCTTCCCAGGGTTCAGGATCCAAGCGGGCGACTGTCACAAGGAGGGTCGTATTGGACATGACATTTGGGTTCACCCACCCACACCACGCTGAGTCCACATGAATATATATGACAATTTGAATGTGGACAGATTGGTGTGAGCTCAGTCACCTGCTGCTTTGTTTGATGTCCACCCTGCTGTGACCTTTTTTCACATGGAAGACTGACTATTCGGTGGGTGTGTGGAAGAAAAGGTCACGGCAGGGGAGACGAAGGCGTCTCCCTTTTTGGGGTCGAACGTGGGTCGAAGTTTGTACAAGTGCGTGGCAGACGTGTTGAATCAGTCATCATCTGGAGAGGTTTCGATGCAGCCCACGTGGAGCCCCCTCCCACGCCCGGTGCCAAAAAACGTGGTATTTATGTGGGAGAACAATTTTTGCAGCTAAATTCTTCCTTTGTTTGAGCAGGAAATTCAGTCTCAAACTTCAAGATGCATTTGCAGTAGAGCACCACTGATCAAACAGTCAAGAGAAAGTTTGTGAAAACAAGTTAATTTTTCCTGAAACAGCCACGGAGAGTATACGAAGGGGGATTCTTTTCTGGCGAGAAATGTTACTGAACATGATGAAGGTATTTGACACAATTTCTTTTGTGGCATACTGGTTTCGCACCGGACGTAAAATGGCACGGAGCGGGCTCGCGCAGGATGTCTCTATTCACGTTTTATCCTGGCGGGGGAGGGGGGGGGGGGCGCCTGTCGCTATGTGCGACAAAATGGGACCAGAAAGGGAAAGTGACTGCGCTTGTTGACTGCTCTAAAAATGTTGATGTGGTTATTTGAGTAAAAGCGCACGTGTACTGACAAACACTTACAAGACTCTTGAAATATCTCAATTCGCTCGAAGTACGAGTGTTAAAAATGTGGGATAAAATTTTGTTTACAATGTCTAACGTGTGTCAAAACAAACTCGTTGACGCTTTGATCTTTTTTGAATGCTTTGATATTTTGTAATCCGACGCACGCAGTTAGGGTCAACACTGTTGTTCGAATGTACCAAGTACATGGACACCTCTTCAGTCCGTCAAAGAAATTGCTTTGAGGACTTTGTCCCCACCAAAACAAAATTTCAGAGGTGGAGCCCCCACCCCTGCCCAAATTCCCAGTTGTTGGTGGCACCACCCGCAGGAATGGACATTTTTAAAGAGACAAAAATATTCGCCTCAAGTTTCCAAGGTTGATTGCACGGTGTGAATTTGACGATAGGTTTTGTGTCTGCCATAAGCCCAGGATTGTCGGCGCGCGGGGTGTGTGTTAGTGATGCTTCCCATCGTTTGAGGTGGATCGCAGGTCTTCATCCGTTTGGTGCTTTTGTTTATCACAAAATTCAGTCCCTTGAATTAAGGCAGGGCTCTTGGGGAATTCTCAAACTCTCGAAATCAAAGCAAAGTTCTTGGGAAGTCTTCACGCCTGTCGTGTCGTTGTTGTGACATGCGGTGGTGATTTGTAACTTAATTCCTGTGCTCTCTCACGTTGATATCCTGGTGCAAAGCCTCTCAGGACTGAATGCACAAACAAGCTCAATCTCCATTGCGATGTTACGTTCGTTTCCTTTCAGGACACCCAGTGGTGGTGCGTTGTGTTGTCCCACCTCTTTCCCTCCTCCCCCTTTCCCTTCCCCCTCCTTTACGACTCTCCCCCCTGATGCAGATGCAAATTGGCTGTATATGAGGTTCATTCAAGATAGAAACTTGATGTGTGGTTCACATGAAAGATCATTGAACACACTTTCTGGCAACCAGGTTCATTGTGCATGGGACATCGCACTCCCAGATGCATTGAACACTACTTGTCCATTCAAGTGAACTGCTCAACTCACAGTGCCCACTTGCTTAACTCACACTCATCTGAACATTGCGCAGTGAAGTTCCTTTGACTACTGAAAACGACAACGGGAAACACCAAAGATTCACACGTGACATTGTTGTTGCAGATTCGCGGACTCCGGGAAGGAGGCGGATCTGGAGCGGAGCCGGGAGCTGATGACGAGGCTCGAGCGCAAGGCGCAGAAACAGGCGGACGAGCGCCAGCGCCTCTCCGACCAGATCGGCGCCGTCAAGGGCGACCTCGCCAAGCAGGAGGTGCGCATCGAGTCTCCAGGGTGTCCAATGTGGGAGTTGGGTCCGGTCAGAGGGAGGGGAGTGACTTTTTTTTTGCGTTCGCACGACAAAACAAGAAGCAGTGCTCAAGGCAACTGCAGTGCGAAGTCCCTTGCGTCAGTAATGTCATCGATTCTTCCTTGTCCTCCTTGTCTTCTTCGCAGGGGGGGGGTCCAGTGGGAGAGGGGGAGGGGGGTCCAGCAGGGGAGGGGGAGGGGGCAGGGGACATTTCATCCACCTTGCCATGTACTGCACTACCACATGGTGCTTCGCCCTGAAGGGACTTCGCACAATTAGGGGGAGGTCAGATGTATTTTCCCCAGAGTTGGAAGGGGAACCTGGGCCCTCAGCTCAAGGATATTCGTGCGTAACAGCGATTTTAGTCAGCGATGACAAAGGTTCAACGGCATTGGAACAGTTGTCTCTCACACCCACCCCCTCGAAAAAGCAAACACATAATAGCAAACATCACAAACAAAAAATGGCCTTTCACGCTTGGACGTTGGACAGTTATGAACCATTCAATATCAACTCGTTGCTCAATGACTGGTGCACCAACAGTAACGCTCACCACAAAATTGAGCTGTCCTGCCTCTCGTTCGTCCACTCCTTCCTTCCGCATGCCATTGGTCCAACTCGTGCCACGTGTTTTTGGTCCATCTGCCACGTGTCGTTTGGTGCAGAGTCGGAAGAGGGAGCTGACGGACAACCTGACTCTGCGCAACAAGCAGAAGGAGATCGAGCTGAAGCAGCGGGAGATCAGGGATCTGGAGCGGGAGATCGGAGACCTGGACGTGACGCGCCTCGAGGCCGAGAAGAACCGGCTCCACGACCAGCAGGAAAACCTGCGCAAGGACGTGAGTGCGGTGCAGGGGCGTGAGTGTGTTGTGAGTGCAAGAACTCGAGTGTGGTATGCTGTGTGGTGCGCTGCGAGGACGCAAGTGTGGTGCAGGGACGTGAGTGTGGTGCGATTGTGTAAGTGCACTGTGAGTGTGAGGACGTGAGTGCGTTTTGAGTGCATGAATGGTAGTGTGTTATGAGTGCGAGCACGTGAGGCATGTGTGTTGTGAGTGTGAGGATGTGAGTGCGCTATGTGTGCAAGAATATGAGAATGCATGAATGGTAGTGTGTTATGAGTGCGAGCACACGAGGCATGTGTGCTGTGATTGTGAGGACGTGAGTACACTGGGAGTGTCAGGATGTGAGTGTGCTGTGAGGGTGTGAGTTCACTATGAGTGTGAGAATGAGTGCGCTGCATGGATGTGAGTGTGGTGCCTGAGTGGTGATTTGTGTCGGGCATTGCCTGGCCTGCGTCACCCATCCTCGTGTATTTGCTCCACGTATCCACTGTCCATTCACAGAAACACCGGCTGCATGGGCGTCAGACTGAGTATGAGGAGCAGATCAGGAAGCTGCGACTGGAGCTGCAGGAAGACACGTACAAAGACGCGGACGTCAAGTACAGGGACAAGATGATCGCGCTCAGGGTGCGTCTCCCGTCTGAAACCATCTCAGTCTCCTGCCCTATTCACTGAAGACAAAACAATCGCACCTTTTTGGACCCAAAATTGAGGACCAAAGTTGGTGGGCATGTTGCACATAGATAACAGGTTTAGCAAGGGGCCTTGGCACCAGGGAAAAAGGAAAAAATGTGTTTGGGTGCGTGCTGTACACATGTGCCATGCGTGGGCGATCACATTTCCGGACGGGCGGGGGGGTGCGCAAAGAAGTGAGAATCAGTTCAGAAATGCTTTTGTTTTTTCTGCAGACCACGGAGTTGGCCAACGTCGACCTGGACAAGTACTACAAGGCACTGGACATGTGAGCAAACGCTTCTTTGCTGTTATTGGCGTCTTTGGGTTTCTGTTGCCCGACTGTCTGTCGTTGTCGTCAATAATTGCCTCACAACGGAGGGACACACACAGATATTGTGTTTGAAACCGACGCTTGGTGTTTCCAGGACGATCATGCAGTACCACAAGACGAAGATGGACGACATCAACAAAATCATCAGAGAGCTGTGGCGAAACACGTACAAAGGCCACGGTAAGTCACCGAGTGGTGCAACGTCTGGGCGCCAGTGGAAGAAGCCGCGCGTGTTCAACACGATGCGTTCTTGTTGTGCGGTGTTCTTTGAGGCAGAGCACCTCGTGGTCGTGCGGTGCGGTTGGCCAGATGTCCTGTCGCAACACCCCTCCCCCAGCTATGTTCACCCTCTGTGTCCAAACCAACCCCGCCTCCCTGGAGGACCAGCCCCCCTGGAGGAACCCCCCCCCCGTGGAGGACCCCCCCCCCCCGCCGTGGAGGACCCAGATCTGCGAGTTTTTTCCCCTCCCCATGTACAAAAGCTACCAGCTTGGATTTTCTTTTTGCGTTGGAGAGACATCGCAGCCGCAGTTGCCTTGAGCACAGCTTCTCTTGTTTCAGACATTGAGACGATAGAGATTCGGTCGGATGAGGACGAGAGCGCGACGAGTGGCGCGAGCAAGGCGCGGCGGAGCTACAACTACCGCGTCGTCATGGTGCGCGGTGGCACGGCGCTCGACATGCGTGGACGCTGCAGCGCAGGGCAGAAGGTACGTTCTGCTGCGCACTGTGTGTGTGTGTGTGTGTGTGTGTGTGTGTGTGTGTGTGTATGTGTGTGAGTGTGTGTGTCTGTCAGTCTGTCTGTCTGTGTGTTTGTGTGTGTGTGTATGTGTGTGTGCGCTAGCTGGGCAGAAGGTATGTTCCACTGCGCACTGGGTGTGTGTGTGTGTGAGAGAGAGAGAGAGACACACACACACACACACACACACACACACACACACACACACAGAACCCGGCAGACAGGAGCAGCACGGGGCAGAGCCCGCACAAGGTTCGTGCTCTGCGGGCGGAGAGGGGACATGCGTGCCCGCTGCAAGGCGGGGAAAGGGTACGCGCTGCGCGGGGCTGAGCTCTGGGGCATCCGTTTTAAATGCATTGTGACAAGACAGAGTGGAACCAAACTACCCAGCAGAAAAATGCAGTTTGCCCAAAACAAGGCACTGTGCTTCAAAACTGACGTGTGTGGCGTCAGATATCAGTTTCCAGGGTCCCTCTGACCTTGTGCACAAATCTCTGTCACTCACTCGCTCTTGGGTGCAGGTTCTCGCGTCCCTGATCATCCGGCTCGCGTTGGCTGAGACGTTCTGCCTGAACTGTGGAATCCTCGCACTCGACGAGCCGACCACGAACCTGGACCGCGAGAACATCGAGAGTCTCGCCTACGCTCTCGTCGAGTGAGTTTGTGCTCAAATTTTTTGCTTTGGTTGGATGAGACAAAGTCGTGGGTGGCTCTGCCAGTGGTTTGGAAAACGATGCGTCATACTGAATCATAAACGAAAGAATTAGGAACCAAGCCCTCCTCAATTTACAAACGCAAACACACACACACACACACACACACACACGCACACAAACTCGCACACACACACACACGCACACGCTTCTAAAAGCGCCAAGTCTGACTGAGAACTGAAAGGTTTACCTTCACCTTCCACACAAGAGCTTCAGCTGGGAGAGCCCATTTTAGAATGTCATCGTGTGAAAAGAAACCAGCAGCTTGCACCGATTTTTGCACGAATGTTTCCAACCATCGGAGAAAAAAAGCTGATCAACAAGCTCTTCTTTCTTCGCCAACAAGCAGCACAGAACCGTGTACTTGAGAATGCTTGTGTCCGTGAGCGTTGTGCGAGGAAATTTTCGGGAAAAATGTCTTTGTCACACTCCACTTCTCTTGACAGAATCATCAAGTCGCGGTCGAAGCAGAAGAATTTCCAGCTGGTGGTGATCACGCACGACGAGGACTTCATCGACCTGCTCGGTCGCGCCGGATTCGTCGACGATTTCTTCAAAATCAAGAAAAATCCAGAGTTCGTGTTTCCATTGACGACCTTGTCGGCCTTGTCCGAATGAAATTCTCTCTCTCTCAAGACACGTCTTCGCTCTCCTGCGAGGCGTTTCACTTCAAAACAAAAATCATTGTCGTCACGTTCACAGTTTGAAGTGGATCTGCGAGGTTTATCAAAATCTAATGGTGCTCTGCTGTTCAACGGCCAAGTCACTTGGCCAGTCTGCACTCACAAGGGCAAAAGAATCGGCTAATGTTGTCTTGAATCAACCACCTGTATCTGTGACCCTGCAAATTACCACTGAATACTGATAGAACCTCGTACTTGTAGAGGTACATTCGCTGAAGGCTTTGCTTTTCTTTTTCAGAGGCTGTTCCGTGCTGTCGCGAGCCAAAGTACAGGATCTCCACTCCCGTTGAGAGGCGCTGGGCGTCTTGTTGACGGACGTTTATTCATGTCTTGTGATTTGAAAATCAATTGACGATGGGTAGTCGGATTTTGGAGCAACACTCTCGCAGACACATGGACAACAAGAAGCAGTGCTCAAGGCAACTGCATGCGAAGTCCCTTGCAGCGTTGCAGCGGCGTTAATGTCATCAATTTTTCCTTGTTTATCAATTCTTCCTAGTCCTCCTTGTCCTCTACCAGCCATGCTGTCTTCTGCGGGGGGGGGGGGGTCTGGCTACGGGGGTCTGTCTGCGGGGGGGGCAGGGGACATTTTGGTCCAGCTGCCATATACTGCATTACCACATGGCGCTTCGCCCTAAAGGGACTTCGCACAACAATGGACAGTTTGTTCCAAAAACTTGCACGTTCCGCTTTGCGAATCTGAAAGACGTTGAGTACGGATGGATGACGAATCCGTCTGTATTCCCTGATGAAATTAGATCTACGGGTGAAACCGAGGGCAGATTTGTAGTGCTCTTCACAATCTGACGAATCAACTGGACTCTGGGCACAAAGGCACAGGTAGATCCAGCTTGTGTATTGGACAAATAAATAAATTTGTTCGGTGGAAATTTCGTTCTTTCATTTTCATCGATTCGCCCTCCTATCTGATCCAGGGGTGGGGCAGAAACCCCCGAACCCTGTAGATTTGCCTTCAAATTTTGTGGAGGTATTTTGGTGCCCCCCACCCCTTGTAGATCTGCTCGAGAACAATTTGTGGTGGCGCGGCAGTTGCTTCTTTGCCACTCAACTGGATTCAGGGTGAAGTTTCTTTTCGACCGAAACCACTCGTTACCGAGGTCGCCATTCAATATATATAGTGACCAGCTGTTCATTTATGTTGGTTTTTATTGACCAGATTGACGGACAAATAGTAAAATGGGTTAAAAACACGGCATCAATCAATTAACACCGGAAAAAATCCAAACATTCCATTCCGTAAACTTCTCTCATTTTTTCGCTGAAAAGCACTGTGCGAAGCAACGACGCTCCATCTTCTGCAGAGAATTTTGATTTCATCAAAGCCGAAAGTTTTGGGCGGAAATGGACGTTTTCTCTAACGTTTGAATGAAGCATCGGGAGACATACATGCCAGTTTACCACACAGTTCCACACGCGCAGCAACGGTCTGCACACGCAAAGCAAGATATACACGGCGGCTAAAACAGGGCTGTGTAACAAGATTCGATTCGGAAATAAATTAGAAATAGCTACAAAGAAATGGAGATTTCTGTGCGGCTGCTTGAAATCATCGGCCGCGACAAAAATTGGAAGAGCCCAACGCTCAGCACAGCACATTCCACTCATTCAACCGCGCATGGAGTCCACCCAGACTTTCCTTCGTGTAAGAGACGTCCATGAATACTTTGGTAACTCCAATACTCAATGCTGAATTGCTTGAGCGGAACGGATATTTGGAAGATCCATCCTTTTCCGGTGGTTGTCAAGGACACGTTGTAGAATTTGAAAACGCTCTTTCATGATTTTGTCCTTTGGAAGAAAGACCACCTCAACGCAGGCCTCCAAAAAAGTGTCAAATATTGATTGCAAATTGAAGATTCGTTGGCGAGGCGAAAATCGCAATCAAATAAACACTTGAAATCAGCTTCAAACAAATCACTGAAAGAGGCCAGTAAATGCTGGTGGCCGGGCAAGTACATGATGGACTTTGGTGTAAGTTCCGCAGGCAACGATGATGAGCTGCGAGCCCAAGCTGTCGTGACGGTGGGCATAGCAGACAATCCAACTACTGAAGTCTCTGAACACATTCTCAACACAACCATTTGCTAAGGCACATCCTGAGATCCTAGTCCACTTCCTACACCATCCTAATGCCTCCAGGTAACGTGGCACGCGGCTGCAGGGAACTCACTTCGAAGAACCTGAAACAAAAAAACACAGTTTTTGGTTGAAAGGCAAATGTCTCCACTGTTGATTTGCAACCTGACCAGCGTCAATTGATTCAACTCAAACCAGAGTGAGTGAGTGAGTACGACGTCGAACAGACGACTCACCTCCCTGCCTTGTACTTTTCTTGCACAGCCTGCTGCGGATGTGAGCTCGCCTTTTGGAACATTAAATGCAAGTCTCTTATCACGTCTGTCAGATCATTCAGTCCGTAGCCCGTCTTCTCCACCATAAACTCCGACTGAAACACAGTTGGATTGTGAAGAGTCTCTCGCAAATTGAACTCCTGCCACATGAAGAATGGGTGAAAGTGGAACTGCGAAATCCAGGAGTTGTGGATTCTCCACCTGTGAAACACTTACCCACGGCTCATCTCCGAGTGTGTCATTCGCCAGGCAGATGCAGCCCGCAGCGATCTCACTGGCCCTGTACGCCATGAAGGGGTCACCCTCCACCAGCGTCAACTCCGCCAGATACTGAAACACGAAACAGTCATTGTATTGTGCTCTCAGTCTTTCAGTTAAGGATGAGCTGCCGTTTGTTTGAAGTTTCCACCGCGCCTTGGGTCAAGACTGATCAAAGTCAAAACTGACCCAACCACACTGGTCAAACTTTTTCTTGAAGAGTGAAGTTTCAGTGCTTGTACGAAACCTGGGATATCAAGAGCTTCTGCTCGATTGAAATCAGATTGAAATCATCTAAAGTTCAATTCCTGCGGACCCAACTTCTCCAACCTCATTTAAAATCACTCACCATCACAAGAGAAAGAGTCTTCTCACTCGCGTTGCATTGTTTGAGGAAGCGTTCACAGAAGACGTTGATGGTGGGGATGGCCACGTCGAAGGAGAGCACCTTGAGGACGAGGTGCTCCATGCGCAGCACCTGTTTCTTCGTGTACGTGTCGTCCGTGATGTAGACGAACTCGCCCACCTCAGGAGGGTAGATCTCCTCGTATTTTCTGCACACGACAAAACACAAAAATAGATGACACCGTGTTTGAAATCTGGAATGCAGTGCGTCTTTCCAAACGACTCGAGTTTTGTGTTGCTGTTCAAAATGCGCGATGTTCAAATCCATCCAAATTCCGTGTGCAACGGAGATTGTGTGTTTGTGACACCATTGTCCTCTGACCAAAGCACGCGCCAACAAATTCTGGGCAGTGTGTGTGTGTGCCCATTGGTAGCTCCACCCATCTCACCTTGGGTCTGAATTTACCAACGAGCAGAGCATCCAGCAGTGTCCAAGCTTGCGAAGTCAAGAAAACTTACGCTGCCAAGAACATGCTGGCGGCGCCGACCAGTTGCAGTTTGCCTCTGAGCACCGACATCTGGGACAGGAAGCGGTCGATGTAGTTGACGGAGAGAAACAGCGTCTCTCGGTGCAACTTGTACTCCTCGGCCACCTCGACCAGCCAGTCGACGAGAATGCAGCGCATGCTGCCCGTGATGTCGGGTTGCCTCCGCATGTACTCCGGCTTGGGTCTGTGCTTCAGCTGCAACAGAAATCGTGTTCTGTGTCTCTAAACAGCAAAGCAAGCCTCAAAGTGACCCAAACAGCAAAAACTCGACGACACGTTTCTTCAACGAACGCGTCTGACGACGACGAAACTGAAGATACGAGTACTCACTTCCTGTTCGCGCAGGTGAGCGTAGATTTCTTCTGTATATTCTGGAACCGTTAGAAGGAAATCCTGCCGTTCTCGTTCCGTCAGTTCCTTCTCCTTGTGCTGTTGGTCGATTGATGTGTCCAAGCACATCGGCGACTCTGAAGGAAGACCCAACATAATGCTTCAGTCCAGCTTCCCTTCAGAACGAAGTGAGACTGATCAATTGTACGCGGTATTTCTTGTCATCAGCCACCCTTAACGCTCGCTCATGCGCAGGTGATGCAAGTTCTCATTCACCCCCACCCTTCCTCGAGTTTCACGTACCGGCGTTGACCGCCTGCGTCACATCTACAAGCGGCTGTCTGAAGGTGGTGATGGCCGAGGGCAGCGGCAGTTTGTCCTCGCTCTCGCGCCGCGGCGGTAGCGGCAGCTGAGAATTCTGTACCGGCAACGAGCTGCCATCATCGCACCGAATGGTGAACGGCTGGGCTGACGGAGCACTGGAGAACGGCTTCGCTTTGAGGTTCTCGTTCGTGACACTCGCGAACCCATCCGAACCACCCTGCAACGAAAGCCTCCAGTCGTCACAAGGGCTGCTGGGCGAGGTCCTTTGCAGTTGGTCCCGCGCTCTCGTGCAATTATCAGCATGTGCGGGACACGACAAATATCTGGATTCTACCCAGTGCAGAAATGCAGCCTTGCGAGCCTGGTCTGTTCACAGTCGCAGTGACACAGCAGTCTACGAGTGCAAGAAGTTCAGCTGCACACACGAGGCTGCAGATTCATGCAGTCTCGACGAGTTAAGTTTTGGTTCAACTGTGGAGGCAGTGTGCAAGAAAACACGGAACTGAGCACACCAAACGTGTCACAATCACAATCGAACATGAACAAAAAGAACTTTTATCATGGTCAGTGCAAACGAGGTTGCGTCACCTGCTTGGCGGCTCTCGACGGTTGGATCCGCGTGGTATTTGTGATGGTTCCCAACGCTGCTCTCTTGTTAGCTGGAGGTTTGCCTTGGAGATCTTCTCTTTTGGTTTTCCTCACACCTTGACCCACAGGATTCTCCTCCTGATGGATGACTATCCCACCAAAATTTCCGAATGGATTCGTCGACATGTTTGGTACGAAATTTCAACCAGAAACAACTCAGTGAGATTCCTTATCTCCTTCCACAGAGTGCACGAGGTATTCAAGTGCACAAACTCGTTAAAAGTTCAGCTCATTTGTTCAGAACTCCAAGTTAAAATGCTAAAAGAATGCAGTGCCCGCCTCGGCTGCTCTTGGGATAATGGCAGCTTGAATTGAATATGCCCGCGAGCAGCGCGGCCAATGAGCGACGAGCATCTCGTCACGTGGGCAACAACTGTCCTGACCCTCCAAACCTGACCTTCCAAACTGTTACACAGAAGCCACTATATTGCACACCTTTGCATTGCGTAGCAAACTAAAGACATATGGTATTTTACACGCAGTTAAGGTGTGAATATATTGCATAACTTTTAAATTTATTTCAAATGAAACTTCAAATATTCGGGCAAAACATAGCTTTGCAGAAAACGTAAACACAACAAGCGCGAATTGTCACGTGCGTGGAGGGGGCGTCCTTGATTTTGGGCTGGATTTATGCTTTGTGGCGCCAAACTCTGCTTTGGTGTGAGAAAAATAAAAAAATAGCTCAACAAATGGAAACTACTTCCACGTATTTTTGTTGCAATGGACATTTTATGGCATGTTCCCACTCAATATTTCATGGAAACAACTCTTACAACTTGTTCCTATTTTTCACCCACCCAAACACTGCAGCCTGCAGATCGTGACTTCTGCATAACCCTTGACGCGAATCTTGCATTTGCACCAATGTGGGTGAAAAATTTGACATAATCTGTGTGCACAACAGTTGTAGCGTAGTGCAAGGCCGAAGCATTCTCACCTTTTCCCCCGAAAATATTGTCAAGTGTGTGTAATTTCACGCTCATACCTGCATGGCACGCAGGTCTATGCTGACGTTTCTCTTCTTGGTGCAAAAATCAGACACATTAGGTCTGCAAAATATCGTCAGCGTGCAAGGTGCAGCCAAATGTCAGACGTCACGTCCAATCCAAACAAACTTATGGTCAAAGGGCAAGTGCAGTGGTCCTTCGTATCTCCGAATCGGACCCTTTCGTTTGCTGGGAAAATGGGATTGCCACTTCATTATGTATACTAGCTGCTTGGTAGTTGTTTCAGTTTGGTCTGGTGGCACCACTAGTTGGTGTGGTAGATCTGGTCTCACCGGCTGGTACTTGGTACTCGTAAGGTGAATCTGGTCACACCAGCTGGTACGCTGATATGTGGAGGTCTGTCCCTTCCAGTTGACACGAGTGGGTGCACTGGCCTCGCCAGTTGATGCGTTGGATATACCCCATCCACCAGTTGGTGTGGGGATCTGCTTCAAACAGTTGTTGTGCTGGACTTGTTCCTGAACCCACCCCCTGCCACCAGTGTGCCCAGAGTGGAACAGCAAGCAGGACAGCATCTAAATACAGAAAGAGGCTCCTGTTGATCCAATGCAAAAAGCTGAAGAAACCCCACCCCGAACCCTGCCCAAGTTCTGCGTCGCAACGCCAATCTCATGCCTTCGATTTCACCTGGATCTTCTGTCATGTCACCCTCTTCGGTCCTGACATCCGGTTCTCTCGAGTCAGCTCCTTGCATTGACCTTGTCCTCTGTTCCAACCACACAAAAATGTTGAAGCTAGTCCCACTCAAGGGGTGGGAAACGAACGGCCTGAGTCTGTCAGACTCTGTCCACCTTCCCAATGTTCTCTGCATTTTGTAAGGAAAGAATTTCATCGCAAACACTTGAGACTTTCAGAGCCAGTTTGGAACACTGCGCTTTGGCGTCACAAAGTTCTGGCAGTTGTCTCCAACACAGATTCAAGGCCTGAACTTTGGAAAATGTTGATGGATCGATGAGCGAGCACCCGAAAGAGCATTTGGACGTACAGTACGTTGGATGAGGAGAGACGCTCGTACCTGATTGTCGAAAGCGCATCATTTGTCTTTGTCATAAATTTGTCTTTGAATTTATCCTGAGCTGACTTCCCATGAAAACAATTTGAAATTCAAACAGTGCTGTGGGGGTGTTCATTCTCTGAACTTAGGTGTCACCGTTTTCACACGAAAATGAGATATTTAAAATAAAAAAGAAGCAATGCTCAAGGCAACTGCAGTGCGAAGTCCCTTGCCGGTAATGTCGTCGATTCTTCCTTGTCCTCCTTGTCTTCTCCGCAGGGGGGTCTGGTAGGGGGAGGGGGTCCAGCAGGGGGAGGGGGAGGGGCAGGGGACATTTCATCCACCTTGCCATATACTGCACTGCCACATGGTGCTTCGCCCCAAAGGGACTTCGCACAATTAGCAGTGCATCTCACATTCGGCTCTTCACGGTCCCTCCCAGCCAGGTGCAGGAACTTCAAGCAAGAAGCGATTTTGCTTACAGTTTCTTTTGTACGCGCCAACAGCGACGGGAGACTCCCCATCCACTCTTGAGCGTTATTGTCAGCTGGATCCTTGTTGGAGTCCAAATGCTGTGAAAAATTGGATTTGAGTGGCGAAATTGTGAACACAGATGACTGTGCCTGATGTATTCAGTGCAAAAAATGTTTTCCGTTTTCTCGTCAGGTCCCTTCACAACTTTCAGGATTCACGCCGAAATTCGGTGTCAATGCCAACGACAGCTTTTGGCCGAGGTCTACTGATAAAGTTTTCCTCTTTCAATCCTCCTGTTGAATTCGATAATTCATATGCAAGAGCGAGCCTGTGTTGTGCACTTGAGGTTTGATGCTCAAGGGAAGAGACGGGCCCGGACCGTCTGTTGTCTGGGGAGTAAAACCAATCTAAATTGGACAGAGAAGGGTGGGTCAGGGGGCAGGACCTGTTCTACCCTTCCCCTGACGTGAAACGTGTGGGTATCGGGCCCACTTTGAATTTGGGTAGGTCCATCCCCCTGATGTAGACCTGTGCGGAGGGGTCTGCCCAATGTTTGGGTTGGTCCCCCCTCCCAATACCCAAGATAGATTTTCAGGCGAGATGCTACCCTGACGGAAGCTTCGCGTTGCCCATGTGTTCTCCCCCCCCCCCCACTTTCATGTGTCCTTTTTTGCAGCAAATTCTTTCCATGACAAGGATTCACAAACAAGCAATTTTCTTTGTTTAATTATTTGGTCGGACAAACTCTCAGATGTTCTCTCAACACAAAAATTGCTGGTACAAAAGGCATTTGTCGCGCAAACATCACTTTCTCTTGCTTTTCTTCCCTTTCCCTTTCGACTTTTTCAGAGCGGAAGACAGATCGATGTTTCCAGACGGAGGAAGATCCGGCACTTCTTTCCTGAAAGAGCAACGAGCAGAATCAAACGAAAGAACTCAATAAAATAGATCTACAATTTTCCTTTTCAATAGTGAAGAGTATTGTCAAATGTCTTGTCTCCACAAATAAAACATCAACGACATGCTGGATTTTTATCTGCGGCGTGGAATTCGTGTGGCCTCTTCACACCAGGGAACAAACACAATCAAGAATAATTTGTTGTGTTTTCAACACAACTCTCAGGCTCATCATGGCTTCAGTTTGCACAGGAATTCTTTGTCTCCGTAGAAATGAATGAAGACTGGTCAAGATTCAAGACGTAAAACGGAACTCACTTGACTTTGGTGAATCCGAAGTCTTCGTGCTTCAGCGTGACCGTTTCATCTTCTTCACTCTCGTCTCCGAGGTCGCCTGCAAAAGCATGCGCAGCTGCAGAAAGTTCAACCGGAAGAAGACAGAAAACTGCGTACGAACCGGAAAGTGGAATACGGGAGAGGATCAACACAACAAGCAAGAGATAAACCATCCCGCCTCCCTTCACGCCGTAACAAACGTCAAAGATCGAATTTTACGAGGCAAAGTTGATCAAAGTGTGGAACTGGAACTACATTCACTCCTCCGAGCTGACCGTCACTTCACCTGAATGGCTCATGGCGGTCGCTGCCTTTTTCCCATTGGCTGCTCGCCTGCTGCTGTTTCTCAGAGTTTCCGCTTCCTCCTCCAACTCCTCATCCACATCTTCGTCCACGTCCCACGTGCTCGCTCCTCCACCGCCAATTCCTCCAGTTCCGGGTGCCTGAACGGAAGAAACGCAAACATTGAAGTCAAAAGGCAAAACCATCCGCCAGCGAGCGTGCATTCGTTCAGAAGGCAGCCACGCGTGAGCCTGTCATTTCAAGGTCCAAGCGACCAAACACATCAACAGACAACCCCCAACCCCCCGGCCTCTGTCCACAGCGCTGCTGATGTCTGCTGTTCAAGTGAAAACAAGAATTTCACCGACGGCAGAAGGAAACTTTTGACCACTGAAGAAAGTTGCAACCAATGTACAAAACAAAGTGAAACTTACCAGGATGTTCACCGTGGTTTCTCTGCGGAGGTTTTCAATGAAAGGAAAACACAAACAGAAAGCTCATTTCAACCGAGCACTCACTCTTCTGTACAACTGCCATTTGGGGAAACAAAATCTATTTCGGCAACTTGTGACACTTCGTCAGCAGTTACCATGCAATGTTGCAATACTTCACGCAATATCCATCCAAGGAAAACAGAATGGACTGTGTTGCAGAGGATACAGCTGTTCGGAGAGGTCGGAGTCGGAGTCGAGGTCCGCCGCGGCCCGGTCGAGCATCGCCCGCGTCTGCTCCTGCACGTCGTCCATGTCCACCTCCTGACCCTCCGTCACCGTCGTCGTCACTTTGCGCGTCTCGGCGGACGCAGCGAACCCGAACTTCTCCCCTCGCAGTCTGGTGGTGCAACATACGTAGTTGTCCAGTTTGGATGGTTCAGCATGCAAGGAATTGCCCTTGTCGTTTTCAAGCGGGAACCGAATTCAGCAGCAGATCTGATATGTTGATGTTACCTGGCATTTGTGTCGTTCTCCAAGGCCTTCTTGATCAGCTCTGTGATTTCTGTCACTTTCACCACAGCGATGTTCGAACACCTCAGAACCTGTACTCAGACAAACAATCACTGTGACAGCGAGGTGAATGAGACGACACTGAAGAGCCACTCAAGACTCGACTGAAGAAAATCCTCGACAGCAGGACAAAACGAACGAACCTGATCCCTGAGCAGTAGCATGCTCCCCGTCACCTGGAACGTACAGATCTCTCGGTGTTTGTTCATCCCAATCACCATCTTCCCTTCCATCACCTTCTCTTCTTTGTCAGTGGGGTCAATCAGCAGGTACTTTCTGGAACAAAGAACAAGGGATTAATTTTTTTCTCTCTTTGCAATTCACAGGCAGACCAAGCTCCAGATGTCTTGTGTTCTTTCGATGAAACCACGGAAACGCATTGTTTCATCTGACGCGTTTGGGATCCTGAAAATTCGAAGTTTCTCTGGAAGGGACAACAGTTTCTCCCCTTGAGAACGACAAAACGCAACCGACAACGAAACACCAGTATGGCACCAACCCCTGATGATAGAAGGCGAACGTGACGCAGATCGGCATATGGTGAATGCTGAGCGGGACGGGATCGCGGTCTTCCGCGGAATGCTGCAAAACAACAGCCAGAGATCACAGACATGCGTTACTCTGATACTCTGTCACTGATATCACGAAGGACCAGGACTCACGATTGTGACGTCTTCTCCAGAAACAGTTACGTCTGGTCGCCTGAAGAGACAAAGCAGCTTGTTTGGAGGTGGCCAGCACAAACGAGAAGAAAGATCGTGGTTCCTTCTTGGGTATGGAGGAGCTGCCTTTCACATCCGGGTGCGGATTTCGTGGGGTGGGGGTGAGTCAGACCACTCCTCTGAAAAATTCTTCTCTAACCATCCCAATAAATTTTTCATGTCAGGTCACCCCTGGATATTTTTCAAACACAACTAACTTTTCATTTGAATTGGAAGGGGTCACTCGTGACTCACAATGGAACAGCTGCAACCACGGAATTTTGTATTTGTCACAAAGTTCTCTGCAGTACTACCTGAAATGAGCCAAGGCCGAGATCGCAGCAATACTCGCGCAGTCGACCAGATTTCCGTCGTGATTCAGAATGTGCAGGTCCAGGCGGATACTCCACACCTACAACGAAGTTCCTTGCGTGACGAAAGCGCCACAGCAGAGCACAGTCAGAAGAGATAGGTTTGGTCCTTCCATGGAGATCTACCAACCTTGACTCCAGCCATGATGCACAGTGACTCCGTGTCAAGACACCTCGATTCCTTGATGCATCTTTCCAACAATCGAGTCACTTCAACTCCAAAATCTGATGGTCTGCAAAGACAAACGCCGCCATTTAAAGTGCGACCTCAATCAAAACACAACTGTCTGACCTGAACGTATCCAGATTTCGACAAGGACATTGCAATGTTTGGCACATGAAGAGCGCCGTTACCTTCCTGGCTCGAAGTGTGGTGCTGCCATTGGGGAAAGTTCCACGTGAACGAACAACAACCCTTCCGTGGGCCTGGTCTGTTTGGGCTCCGTGACTTCGCAGGACACTTGGGCCATGACTCTGTCGGGAGAAGCAATGGGCTGGGCATCTGGTGATCGCAAACAATCTCGACGCAAAATGAAACTGACAAACTTCTGATGACACAACTTTCTGAACGTGAGGCGAAGAGAGGTACAGTACCTTGTGTCTCCCATCTGAACATTGCAGCATCCTCGGTCGACGCCGAATGTGATTTTGATTTGTCTAAAGTCGAAGGCTTCGCGACCGTCGAGTCTCTGAAGCAAAACAAGACAGCTGATCCAAGTTGGAGGCACTCCACTCTCAGCCACGTTTTCGCGTTTGTGGCTACAAAAAGTGAAGGGGGCACAACATCGGGGAAGGGGGGGGGGTCGGTAGTGACTCGTGATGTCAATCGAAACAAAGTGATCTTGGCGTACGCCAACAGCATTTGGGGGGAGGGGTTTGACGCCAACTGAACACTCAAGAACTTCAGTGTGTTGGATCTCCACGGACACAAGTTTCGAAGCAGTTCGTTCGCAAACACGATGCAACCGAATATTCTCACTCGTTTCTCTGCAATCCCTTCAAGAAGGAATTCTCTTTCGCAGGTCGACAAAGGTACGTCTCTCATGATGATTCCTCAAACGTGAAAACTTGATTTTGAGAACTCGCTACCAGTTCATGCTGTGAGCGATAATAAAGGAGCGGCGAGATCAAATCGAGGCTGGAGAAACATCCGGTTTTGATGTTGAGACGTCGTTAGCGGGAGAAGTACTTTTCAAATTGGTCTTTCCTCAAATTTGTTCAATGCCCTGCAAAGGGTAGAGAAGCTTGTGCAAACCAGTAATGCCTGGAGCTAAAAAGAACGCAGGGATCGAAGATGTAGACGGCAGAGGTAAGGTCAAAATCATTTCACAAGAAGAGGCCGATGCCCAGCTCTGCACTTGCAGCGTGCCCAGTGTCCTGCACCAAAACTTCCTTGTCAAGTTTGTCCACCTCAAATTTCAAGTTTTTGAGGGGTAATCGCACGTAAAGGACTGATAGATTTTGCTCAAATGTGTTGGGGGTGCACGGGTACTGCAGCGATTCTGCGTCTGCGAAGACTCAAGTGAGTCAGTCGGGGATGCGTCATCGACTCACGCCACTGCGTGCAGTCGGACGACAACTTGTAAGTTGTCTGGGCCTTTTGGACGACTCGTCTGGAGTGCGGGAGTTGCAGTCAGAGTGTCAAAAGTCAATTCTTCCTTCAGCTGTAGGGACACTCGTTGCAAGCGGACACAGCACAAGTGCGGCAGCAAACTCGGGGCACCTCGCACACGCACCCTGCACGATGTTGATTCCCACCTTGCTGGAATGACGGGGCGGGGCCGTCTTGGAGTTCCAATGTGTGCGTGTGTGTGCACGTCTGTAGTATGCGTGTGTAACGCACGTGTGTTTATGTGTTGGAAGGGGGCTTTGGGGGTCCACAATTGGCTTCTCTGTGACCTCACGGCAGTGCCCACAATCTTGTCAGAAAGTGTGGCATCTGTAAATGGTCATCCGCTGGTCTTCAAACACCAGTGGGTTTCTATGGACGGAAACTGCGTAGTTATATCTGTCACAAATATTTCTCCCTGTGGCCTCCCCAGCTGACTGACCGACTTTCTGACTGCAGAACGTTGTCATTTGTGGGTCGGTTTGTGATTGCAACAATTGGCTCCTGATCAGTGAATGCGCGGTAAATTGATACGTGCACACTGAACCATTGTATCGCATGATCAGACCAGGTATAATGGATATCTGTCAATTACTAGACAGGGATCCAGGTTGGTATTGATCTCCCTTCACGTTCGTGGCTGTGCGGATTTTACGTGTGCCATACGTACTTCTGCACAGACCAATGACACGCACTTTGTTTCACCGTGTTGCATGACTGAGACCAATTTTATATTTTGCAGACCAAAGAATACAATTTATGAATTTCCGTTTTTCTTGTCGATCTGTTGAGTGCTCGACTGGAGAGTTTTGGAACAAATGCCAGTCATCCATTTTGCAGAAGCAAAAACTGGTTTTATCCTGTCAGTCTTTCAAAATTTGATCCTTTTATCTTCAGAGTACATGCACAGTGAATTTCTTCCTCATTAAATCAGTATTTTTGAAGACTTTGTTTGTGGTTTGAAGCAGGTGTATTTTCTCAAACAACTGCACATGTTGACGAAAGTTTGCTCAGATGGCTGCGAATTCAGAAATTCAAAAGCTTGCGCACATTTGACAAATTCTATGAGTGTGTGCCTCGTATTGATCTTTTCATGTGCACTGCAATTTTACGTACTTTTCACTTGGATCTCACAAAAGCGTCCAACGGGTATGCCATTGCCTTTAATTTTTGCGTGCACTCACACACACTAATTTAATTTTGTTCAAGGTGAAATGAAAGTTGCCACCTTTCTCCTCAGTTTACCTTTTCTGTTTTGACTTGTATGTTTTCCCAAAGTCTGTTGGAAAAGGAGGTGCGTGGTGTTTGGGGTGGTGTTTGGACACTGTGGAACAACTTTTTTCCTTTCAACAGATTTATTTTCGTTCTCCGTCAACACGAACAACAGTGTTTTGCCTTCCCTCTGCAGGTCAAAGCAGCCACCTGTCTGCGTAACAGGTCGTGACAGCTCAGGTGCGAGTGCGTGTGTTAATTTTCACTCAGTCATTTCACAATTTCACATTTCTCCATTTCTACCTGTCTTCAGTTGATCTAAGTGACAGTGACAACCTGATCGTGCTTGACTCAAATGGGAACAGAAGGAAAAGTCACACAGATAGCAAGAACTCTGGGTGGTTGACCTTCAGGTAACGAGAGAGAAGCAGACAAACCTGACATTAGATGTGTCCCTGTTGACTTGAAACGAGAATGCTGCTTTCCTCTGATGCCTATAAAAATAGGGCTGGTTGTGGCAAGTTGATTGTGCTGTCAACGTTGTTGTCGCTTTTGGAAATGGTCTCTTGTTTTTGGATCCGAGTTCAAGTTTGAGGTGTTGTCGTGTGCTGAAAGGTGCGAAGTACAAAAGTGATTCTTTGCCTGCCGTGTCCCGTTTCAGAACTCTTTTCAGACAAGTGCATGTTATTCGTACCCTTTGCTCGACAGAGACGTTGTTGGAGTACAAAAACACGGAAGAAAACGGAAAGATCGAGATCCGTCCGTGAATCCTTATGGCGCACATCAAATGCCTGAGTTCTCTGCTTGAGCTTCTGGGGCTGAACGTGGCTGGTTTCACAGTCGGGTCACGATCTTCAGAGGACCTGCCCCCTGATACTTCGCTGTCTGTTCAAATTGACGTTTGAGCATGAGGCAGCTTGGTGGAGCAGCTTTTGGAAAAAAACTTCTGAGTTTGGATAAGTGGAAAGGGAAGGGCGGAGGAGATAAGCTGTGGTTGAAAGATGTTGCCATAGACGTGTGCGCACCACGCGGCAGCTTTGCGCCCGTGCACCGCAGTGTGTCGCTGCTTTGGGACTCGGCGTGGTGATGGTGGTGGAGTCGGTGGTGGGATGGGCTTTCAGAATCGCGCATGTTTCCACAGCTGACAATGTGTGTTTTCAATCATTGAATGGAATCAAGCATGTGGCCCATTCAGTGCTTTTTGAGCGCAGGTTGGTCTGTGTTGGGCAGGAATGATGTGAAGTGAACATCTGAAGCTGCATCATCGCTGCACCCACGTGGGATTCCCTCCCGTTTCTTTCGGTGGACTTCCACATCATGTGTGTTTGGTGATGGGCATTGCTGCTGTACTCTGTATCAGGAATATACGACTGAGATGGGCAGTGGACTTGAGACTGAGGTGAGGCCTGGTGTGTGACGTCTTCTTGCCCCACACACTGAGAACTTGTTGAATCCCAGAGGTGAACCGTGGCTGCTGAGGACTTACAACATGTGGTATTTGGTGATGGGCAGAAGGAATACATGACTGAGGTGGGCAGTGGACAGGAGACGGAGCTGAAGCTTGGTGTGTGACGTCTTCTGAGCGCGCTGCGTGAAAATCCCAGGGGTGCGGCGACACAGACTCTAACGGAATTATCGTGGGCATGATTCCTCTACACCAGATGAAGCCGTCAGCTCCTCATCACGGGGCCAAAACAGCGCAGGGTGAGTCCGTGAATAGCTGTTATTTGCTAAATGTAGCATGTCGTGTGTGTGGAACAAAAGGCCAATCTCGCGAGCATTCGATGCACGGGTGAGGACTGTGTCTGTGGACGCGTTTCATGGCTGTGCGTTGTGGAGTGGGACGTGAAAATTCTCGTGCGCACCAAATTCAACAGATTTTTATCTGACAGATAATAACAATCACATGGATAAGAGATCATAACAGATCAGTATTTGCTGTGTGATTGTCTAATCAAGTTGAGGAAATTTTGCTTCAGTACATTCTGAAGACATTGACCCAATTTCTGGTTTTGTGGATTTTTCAGACGAAATGGGTGAGTTGCTAACGAACCACGTTGTCATGTAAATTTATCTCTTGATCCGCACATCAAGAGGCTGTTCGCAGCACTGTGTGCGTATGATTGAGAACAAGTGTGTCAATACCAACCAAACTCCCATATTTGAACGCTGTCATCAGAAACGTTCAGAGATCAGCTGCAATTGTGGGCAGTTGCATGTGGAAGGTTCCCATCTGAATCCACCCCACTGGGCAGAGGGAGACAAGTCAATGCACCTCTGAATCGTGTGGCTATTTTGGTCGCTGAAGACGAAGCCACAGGAAATCCAGTGTCGCTCATTCAAGTCCCGCAGCTGTGGGGTTCTCTCTGTCTCTCCAGCACGTCTACAGAACTCCGTGCTTGTCTCTGTTGCGGTGTTGGGAGTGTTGACTTTCTATTTCAATTAAAACTTGAGACAAATTGAAAGAGTTGCGTGAGATGACCGTCGTAGCTGGAAAGTTGGGGTTGTTTGGTGTTGGGTTCGTTTCAATTAACGTGGAGGAGAGGAATGGGTGTGTTGCTGCATTGATTGAACGTCGTGTTGGATTGACGGGGGGGGGGGGGGGGGTCGACTCAAGCTGGATGCATGGTGCATGTGGTTGGTTCTCCTCCAGTCAATTTCGGTGGAATTGGGTTCCGTTTTTCGTCACGAACGTCACGCCATTTCAGAGTGATCACGAGATTGCCTGCAATCGCGCCATCACGTGGTGTAGGAGGACGCAGCTCCTGAAGTTTTCGTCTTCTGAGGTCATTGGCGTTTCCTCTGGTTTCGCCTTCTCTTGCTACCGTTTCCGGTTCAAGTTGGTGTTTTGAGTCACGTGTATTGCAGGTTGAAAGAGTAATAAAAATTGAATCTGCTGGTGAGTTTGCGCAGGTGTGGTTTGTTGTATCACGTGATGATAGATTTGAAGACAATCTCATTGTTTCCATAACATGTCAAATTCTCACGTTACGAATTGAGGCCAAAAATAGATTGATTCGGCGTTTCCAACGGATTTATAAATAATACAGATCCGCGCAATGTCTGAGGCCTCTTAGCATTGGCGTCGATGGCTCGTTGCTTGTTATTGTTGACGAGGACAGACGAGCTGACAGCAGTCTCTCCTGACGATGTTCCGTCTCTCATAGCGCGGGGTCTGCAGCGCTGTTGACGAAGCGCAGTCCGGACTGTCGGTCCAGGGAGCGTCCTGTTTTTCGTCTGTCCACGTGATGAAGGAAAAATTGATCGATTGATTCGTTCTGTTGGGAATAAACAACGCAACGAGCAGGGGAGCGAGGAGAACCGTGTGGCGTGACTCGCTACTTCCGGTCGGTGTCGTCGTGTCGCCGCGCGTGCGCAGCGGGAACCAGACAACGGGAACCAGGCAACGATGGCGCCAAATCGCGCAGGTCTGTCGGACAAACGCCACGAAAATCCGCCGAGCATGAAATTGTGGGAATAACCCAAGATCCAGGTCTTCACCGTTGTGGTGTCGCCGTTGCGTCGGACGAAGCGATTTCGCGACAACTTCCGACTACAACGCGGACGCGACATGCAACTTCCGGTCGTGGCTTCCATGAATTATAGATGACTGGAAGGATTCCAACAAGCTTTATCCAAAGTATAATTGGAAGGAAGGACAGCTGCGCATGCAGTTGTTTCATGTGATGTGTGGTTCGATCTGTTATTAAAGATTTATCGTTTCAATGCAGCAGAATAGTCAGCTCGGTTTGGTGCGATGCATCAGTTATGATATGGCGCACAGAGAACAATACAGGTCGGACGGAGATGGGATGGGAGGAAGCCCAAGCCCAAGCCCGACCATGGATCTTGTGTTGAGGATAAGTCCGTCTGACTACGAGCTCTTTCAGTCCCTCACAGGGTACAACAGTAACGGTAAGTTTGGAGCCTCTGCGTTGATGAAACCGCATTTTGCGGCGCCGTGTGGTGCAGCCAGTAGCTTTGGTCAGAGCGTTGAATGTGCTGCGGACGACAGAATCTCTTTGGCGTCAGACAATGGGGCTACGCAGGGGTCTAATTCCACAGCTTTGAAACGTTTGTGGCCGTTTCGGTCCAGCCAGATGGACGCCCTGACGATAACACGAAGAATAGGACCAGTGTGGAGGCCTCTGTACGAGTCAATCTCAAAGGTGTCAGAAGTTACTCGTACAAGAACTGTACTGAACGTGCGGTTGACAACAGGGACCTGAGCACGATGTGTTTTTCGTGCCGGAAGCACGAATTTGAGTGTGCAGAAAGGCAAACTTCGACGACTTCGTGGATCCGTCTGAAGTCTGTTGCATCGAGGAACGAAACCTTGCAGTGTTTTCACCATTCCGGAGAAAGAAAAATTTCCCACAACTCCCTGTGGGAGGTCCTCGGGCAATGTCGTTTTCGTTCACTCGAGCCCTTCCCTTTTTGACACGTTATCTACATTGGAACTTCAGACTCCTGTAGACAAGGCGGTTCTCGTTCCCTAATTGGACGTGCACTCGGAGCGAGGCTCAGCGTATATCCCACTCCATCCCGAGGTTCCTCAGGCACGTCGCTGGGCACCGTGAGACCGGTGTAGCGTGCCCGATTGACTTGTGTTCCAAATGACACGTGTCAATCGGGCACGGGCCTGTTGACCCATGCCCCATTGACACATGTCAATCGGGCACAGTGTTGAGCCATGCCCCATTGACTGGACCCGTGCCCGAGAGGCATGGTAAGCCCTCAAGGGGCTACCAGCAAGCCAATGGGGCACGGCTCTACCC
>JAAUXT010049179.1_pt1 | contig 36971 bp, 31 predicted proteins | sample 7278171 | NCBI WGS metagenome assembly JAAUXT01 (sample SAMN14350112, study PRJNA611818) | marine sediment metagenome | isolation source: surface marine sediment (1.8m) | place: French Polynesia: Moorea | collected 2018-08 | reverse complement strand
TGCTAAATGAGTTCCCAAATTGTGAATGTTGAGTGAAAAAGTAAGAATTTTTGACAAAACAAAGTGAGCGAAATCAGAGTGAGCAAAATCAGAGTGAGCAAAATCAGAGTAAGCGAAATCAGAGGGAGTGAAATCAGAGGGAGCAAAATCAGAGTGAGTGAAATCAGAGGGAGCAAAATCAGAGGGAGCGAAATCAGAGTGAGCAAAATCAGAATTTCCTCAAATCACCGTGAGCTCCATGGAGCTATTTTTTCTCCAGGCGCTGATCTACCCGTTCAAGATGAGCGACGAAGGATACAGGTTCGGAAACGACCCGACTGGCAAGAAAGCGAAGGAAGTTCGAGACAGGTGAAGCAGAAACATCGGTCTTCTTTTGAGATTTCTTTTTCAACAACTGCTGCGACAGTGCAAGGAAATAACTCTGGTTCTTCTCTTCAGGTTGAACGCGATTCTGTCAAAGAACAAACTTGTGGATTTGTTGATCGAAGCGTTGGACCAGCTCAGCCAGCCCAACGCCATTTTCAAGGTACGGTACTTGTAAACAAGACACAACAGGACACACATTCTAATGAGTCAAAATGCAAGTCTCCAGCCTCGTTGTGGTGCAGGACTGGACCGAGGACGTCAGCTCCATCTACCGCCGCAAGAACCTGTCGAGCAGCGAGAAGAAGCGGCAGCTGATGGAGGCGTACCGCAGCCTCTACGAGCAGATCCTCAACGTCAACTCCGACTCCGAGGCGTCGCTGTACGCAGACTCGCAGTCTGCCAACTCCCTCCCGGAAAAAATCGCCTACGGAAGCTACAGGATGATGTTCGCGAAGGATTTCTCCAAGAAAATCGAGGCGAAGTTTGGTAGAGCTGGCTCCAAGTTGCCAGCGTTCGACAGCAAGGTACTCACATGCGAGCTTCGAGTTTTGGATTTTAATTTGCGAGCAACGAAAATTGAACAGACTGGGAAACCCGCTCAGCGTTTTGCTTGTTTCCCACTGGGTGAGTCATGAACTGCGTTCCTGTTCGAGCCAACAATGGACCGACGCAGCGACTCGGTAACCACGATGACTGAACCGTGCAACGCCCATTGTGCGCAAATGGATGACGTCTTGACGTCTTCAGTCTGAATTCAACTGTCTTCGTTGCGCAGGAATTCAACCAGGCGGTGCGGGACCTGAACGACGACATGAACAAGGCGTGTAGCCGGGGGAAGTTGGAGCCGCCTCGGCAGCTCAAGGCCTACACCGACTACCTCGCCTCCTACCAGATGCTCGACTCCGACAAGGCCATCGAAATCCCAGGTCTGCGCTCTACGCGGGTGGCTGTGGCCACATGGTGCGCATTTGGGGAACTTTTTGCCTGTGATAACATCCGACACATTTGGCTTTTCCAGGGCAGTACACGGGAGAGACGAAGCCGATGCCAGAGTATCACACCAAGATCTGCAGCTTCGACGAGAGGGTCAGTTGTGGTGAACTCAAGTTCAGTCGGGTCGCATTTGTTGGACTTACGATTTCGGATCAGTTTGACTTGGAAAAACTTGACCAATCCACATCAGTTTTGTGGTCAGCTCTTCCAGAGTTTAGGTGATGACGGGAAGGTGGGCGGCGCGGACCCACGTCACGAAATTTAAATGTGTGTGTGTGTGTGTGTGTGTGTTTGTGTGTGTGTGTGTGTATTTCGCTTGGGTTTTTGTCAGCCACACTCCACATCAGCGCTGCTTCCGAGCTTGTGACACGAAACACGGGCCTGTTTGTTATGGGAAAGAGTGCCTTGCCAACCATCACACAGACGTGCGCACACACGCGCACCCCCCCCCCCCCCCACACACACACACACGGTGACCCTGTTTGCAGGTGAGTGTGATGTCGTCGATCCGAAAGCCGAAGAAGGTGGTGATCCGGGGCAACGACGCGCGCGAGTACCCGTTCCTTGTGAAGGGCGGCGAGGACCTGCGCCAGGACCAGCGCATCGAGCAGCTCTTCGGGGAGATGAACCACGTGTTCGCCGCCGACGCCACCTGCCGACAGCGCCACCTGGCGCTCAGGACCTACCAGGTCATCCCCATGACGCCCAGGTAGGACTCCAGGTCTTCAAGCCTGTTTTGCGCAAAGTGTCGCATTCTCGGAATCACGGACTGCGCACACACACACACACACACACACACACACACACACACACACACACACACACACACACACACAAACACACACCTGGACACCTGACACAGTGCGGTGTCAGCCCAGGTGTATCCCTGTGCAGGTCAAGCCATTATTGTCTGACCTTTGCAGCACAATAGTTTTGCACAAAAGACCCGTGTGAAACAGGTTTCTTGGATTGCGGTGAAGGAAACAAAACACTGTTGACGCATGCGCGTTGTGTTGACGTCGCGCCGTTTGTCCGCCAGGGTCGGGATGATCGAGTGGATGAGCGGGACGCTGCCGCTCAAAGACGTGCTGCTCGGGTCGCTCACCGACCAGGAGCAGCGCTTCATCAACTCAAAGTAAGCGCATCCACCGCGAAAAACTATTTTCAGAAAAAATAACACAGATACAATTGTGTGTCCGTATTTCTCCATGGCAACGTAGACACCTCTGCGTGCCTCGTTTGTCCATTTGAAAATTTTTGTCGTGATTGCGAATCGGCGTGTCTCTGGGCATTACAAGCTGTGCTGTAGCCCAAATTGGAAAAAGCGTGTTGAGTCGTGAATTCCCGTGGCTGTTTCAGTAAAGGCCCGCGCGCGGACCACGTGGGGTGGATCACGGGCGCCGGCGGCTACCTCGAGTCATACTCGCGCTGCAGCCGCACCGAGACGATGACGGCCTTTCAGAACCGCACCGCCAGCGTGCCCTGGGACCTGCTCAGGTAAGCGGTGGTGTCTCTGCCTCTGCTGGGGGAAGAGCTGACATCCTGCTCCGCTGATCTGGGACCCATTGATGCCAGAACTGGCCTGTGCAATACGCTGCACCTGAGGCTTACTTGTTCAGTTGAGTGACGCCTCGTTGAGATCTTCTGGCGTCAGCCGGTGCCACTTTTGATCTGGTCAGGTGAATGGTGGCTCCCGGGACCTCTCAGGTTTGAGCTGCTCCCTGGGACCAACTCCTTTTGTCTGGATTGTATGTCGTGTTGCTCACGTTACGGTTTAAGTGCGAGGGCTGCGTGCAACATCAAAATTCACGTTCTCACTGATTGCACCACGCGCCGCGATCCGTTTCGACTCCGTGCCAAAGGACTCGGCTGTGCAGCTCATGGCGCTTCCAGTGTACAAAGCGGGCGTCACTGACCCTGCGTCGTGTCATACCCAGGCGGGCGTACCTGAACATGGCGGCGTCGACGGAGGCGTACTTCACGCTGAGGTCCAACTTCGCCGTGTCGCACGCGCTCGTGTGCGTGTGTCAGTACGTGCTCGGGATCGGGGACCGGCATCTGTCCAACTTCATGATCGACCTAGAGACCGGCTGCTCCGTCGGAATCGACTTCGGACACTCGTTCGGGTCCGCGACGCAGGTTTGTGTGTGTGTGTGTGTGTGTGTGTGTGTGTGTGTGTGTGTGTGTGTCAAGTGTGTGTGGATGATGTGTGTTCTGTATGTACCGGGATGAGTGGGTGGGTGTTGGAGTCTCTGATGAATGTGGACCACATTTCTTGTTTGTTCTCAGGAGTTTCCTCCTTCAGACTTGAAACATTCTGCTCTGTCTTCTCTGATCCAGTCATGCAATCCAACAACAGGTTTTTCTTGTGACGACGTTGTGTGCCTTGAGCAGACAATCCAAATGTGTGTGTGTGTGTGTGTGTGTGTGTGTGTGTGTGTGTGTGTGTGTGTTGGGGGAAAGAACGACCTTGGCTTTGACTCCAATGGGCAAGTGCATCTCATTGGTTGAATCATACAAGGCGTCGCAATTGCGCAATTTCAAGCGACGCAATCACAAAGAATCTCTGTGATGGGAGTCTGACTGGAGCGTGATATCGTTGTCAGGTGAAAACTTGCCCATTACCACACATAACTGTGTTAAATTGCTTGAGATGATTGGTTTCAATCAACTTTCAGTCTCTATCTTCCAGTTTCCAATTTAGTGTCCTGCACAAGTTTGTGCATTACTCTGATCATCCGTTACAATCGAAGAGTTCAAGGACAAGTTCTTTTTTGGCACAACAAAGAAAACAACAACCAACCAGTGCTTACGCGTCAACAGTGTGTGTGTGTGTGTGTGTGTGTGTGTGTGTGTGTGTGTGTGTGTGCGTGTGCGTGTGCATGTGCATGTGCATGTGTTCGTGTGTGACTGCGCGTGTGCATGTCAGTGTGTGTCCATGTAACTGCGTGAGACTTTTTTTTTCGCAGAAATCGCTATCAAGATTCTCGCTCAGCAGAAGTGATTCCGCTCAGTTGTTTCAATTTTCGAGTTTTGACTTGACACCTTGTCGTTGAAGAAGGGCGTTCTCAATTGAGCGACATCACCTGGACTGTGTGTTGTGCTTCACCCGGACTCTATGTTGTGCTCTGCGGTCACCCTCCCCTCTCACTATCTCTCGCGCGCAGTTCCTGCCGTTCCCGGAGCTGATGCCGTTCCGCCTGACGCGGCAGCTCGTGAACCTGCTGCGCCCTCTGTACGAGAAGGGGCTGCTCGAGGGCACCATGATCCACGCGCTGCGGGCGCTGCGCGACAACTCGGACCTCCTCATGTGCGTCATGGACGTCTTCATCAAGGAGCCCTCGCTCGACTGGAAGGTAACGTTGTCGGTCCTTCCTTTGCAGGCTAGCAGTTCTGTTTCAGAACAAATGCGGAGAACAGGACTTCCGAACTTTCAGCGGGTTCTCTGATTTGGGGCGGGGGCTACTTCATTCAACATTGAAAGGTGTGATATCAAAAGAAGTCGCCGGTACATCACTGGTTTGAGGGGTGAGATGCATTAATTTTTGGAGACGGAGAGCTTCGGGCCTCGGTTCTCGAGTCACCCTGAAACCAACAGTGACAAGTGTGAAATTTGTTGGTCACCACCGTGTCAGTGGCGACATCAACTCTCACGTTGGCCTGGACATCACCTCTCGGGCTCTGTCTCCATGTTGCGACACAGACCCACTGTTCGGTTAATTCAATTTTGAACGACATCGGATTGCTTTTAAGCGGCTTTTGCTCTGAGGCGGTCACGTCCATTGTTGTGTCAAATTGGCGCCCAAAATAAAGTTGGCATGAAGAGAAGAAATGGACACAACGGAAAGGGAAGTTGTTTTGGTCGTGTTGTTTTGCTTTGCCAAGTTTTGCGGACGCTCAGGACGAACTTGCAGCACCAACTTGGTGATTTCCTGTAGAAGGACAAGTTTTCGTCACTTCACATTTGAACGGATAATTAAACTTCTTGGCTTGTTCGTTTCACCTTCTGGATTCATTGTCAAGTTTTAATTTGATGATGTTTGTTTGCTTTCTCCTCTGCCAAAGTTTTGTGGATGTCCCGGACGAACTTGCAGCACCAATTTGGTGATTTCCTGTGGAAATGAAAGATTTCGTGAATTCTCATTTCAAGAATCAATTAAAACTTTCGCCTCGTCAGGTGACCTTGTGGATTCAATCAGCAAAACCCTTGAAACCAATTGAAGAAATGATAATCACCTCTGCCTGGTTGTCATTTTCCGAAATATCCTGAGTAGTAGATCCAAACTGCTGCTAATTTCCTTTCTGAACTGCACGAAATTGCTTTTTTAGATGAATGCGGAGAGACAGAAGCGTCTCATGGGGGTCAAACCGAATGACGGTGCGTTTCTGTCAATTTCCTCTGTGTGTGTGTGTGTGTGTGTGTGTGTGTGTGTGTGTGTGTGTTCACTTGTCTTTTTGATCCATTCGTGGTGTTCGTTGTGTCAGTTTTGAGCGTCACTTTCCATTGTCAGAGTTGGACGGGGATGCGGAATGGTTTCCAAAGCAAAAAGTGGAGTACGCGCGACGGAAACTGCAGGGCTTCAACCCGTCCAAAATCACGTGGTGAGTACACGTGGCGGAAGTATCGTGCTGCACGTGCTTCCAGAGCCCTGTCCTCAATGTCGACAAAACGAGATGCACAAATAATGAACAGATCGCCTGGGCGTTTCCCAAGGAAGCAATCCGCTTTTTCCGTCTCGGTTTATCAAAGTATCAAAGCGTTTGCGTGAGAGTGACTTGTTTATCCTGCAGCGACGAACTGAGCCTGGGTCACAGCAAGAAGCCGGAGTGTAAGCACATGCAGGCGGTGGTGATGGGCGACAAAACGCACGACATCCGCGCCAAGTTGCCGAGCAGGACGGGCGGCCTGACGCCAGAGCAGCAGGTGGCCTGCCTCATCAACCTCGCCACCGACGCCAACATCCTCGGCCGCGTCTACGCCGGCTGGGAGCCCTGGATGTAGCCGGTTGGGAGCCCTTGATGCTGACCTCTATCTCAGTTGACGCAGCCGGATTTGAGTTGCGGGACAGTGACTCGAGTGATTGGCGAGACCGCGTGTTCTGTGAATCCCAGTGATCAGTGTGCACGTGTTTGCACGAATTCGGAAATCTGATGAGTCCGTAGTTTGTTTGTTTTGTTCTTGGTGTAAGAACCCATGGTCAAAGATCTGAGAACACTTGACGTGTGGTATAACGTCAATGACCCAACGCTGAAAGAGATATGTAAGTGTGTTTAGAAACAAGTATGGGTAATCCAAAATAGCAGGAGAGTCACTGATTCAAATACAAAAAGCCATAGGGTATTTGTTCAGTCCCAGATGTAGAAGGGTGAAGCGAGAGTGTAACTACTCTGAGAACAGAGCTGATTCTCCTCTTATGGCGATCAGTACAAAGACAAACTGTAGTTGTGTGGTTGATGGACCCGATACCGCAGACTCAATATCCAGCTAAAGATGTGAAGTACCGGCGACAAGACATTTGCATAGTGACTTGATAACAACCTGATCAACAATCTCACGGACTCAAGAAGATAGAACATTAGATTTCGCTGGCTTTGCAAGGCAGAAGTACATCTCGTGCGACATTCACACGAAGGGACCGTCGGACCGTGGTCAAACGGAAAATCTCCACCTTTTAGTGAGCTGAGCGTTGGTTGCAGTGCCTCGAAGTGAAAAGCGATTAGTAATCTGTCCTTGGCCAGGCTCCAGTCGCAGATCGTTCTGCGGGCAGAAATGTCGAAGTTGAGAGATTGTGGATGGATCGTGCGCTCACGCGATCAGAGCCAGGAGACCGAACGCCTTTGGTGCAAGTTCACTGCAGTTGGGTAGCCTTGATGTTGAATGTGCTTCTTTTGCTTGTGTGTGCTTCTTTGTGTTCAAAGACGATTTTCGCAGATTTGGTCGGTGCAGTGTTGTGAAGCCTGCCAGGTCTGTTTGATTTTCCACTGCAGAGTTATTCAGAAAGATTTGGATGTTGCAAGAGGCAGAGACTTCGCTCGTCGAGCACTATTTCTGGATGTGTTTTCAGCTAATTGAAGGTTGGGCTTGAAGACAGCTTTTCTTCTCTCACGTGATAAAAGCACAATAATCTTTTGAAAAGAGTTCGCAAATCATCAAAGTGGTTTTTTTTTTTTTTGGAGAAACTTGTACAGAAAGGTGTGCGTCACATTTCTTTCACAATGTAATGTAATTGCAAAAACTGTCTGGGAAGTTTTCCTTGGCGCCATTTCCGTCAGCTGTAGAAACTGTGGCTTTTGGGGATGAGGCGCAGAAGAGAAGTTTACTGGATCCACGTGGAAATCTGACATTTGTTTTGCACTCAAGAGAAGCAGTTTGTCTCGAGAGAAGTGCGGATTGTCTGCAAGTGACAGGCCAAAAGCTCGTCCGCGGGCCAGGGACAGGAACCACAGAACCAACGGGGCTGCTTGTCGTTGAGACTACGAGAAGAAAACTTCTCACATTCATTCGCAGGTGATATCTCCCTCGCAAGCAGTCTTTGAGGCTTTGTTGTGTGGAGGAGGAAACGAAATCGACTCCTTTGTGGCCAAGACAAAATTGCATCGCCTGATCAAAGAGTCCTAAAGTCCCTGGTTCACATGAGCGAAAATAGACATCTCCCCTGACAGCTGCGTATTGGTGGGTGCGGGCAGGTCGCAAGACGCTTTTGTAATGTTTTGGTTTTCCAGATTCCTCAAGATTCCCACTCATTTTGGGGAACTTGCGAAAACTACTCTTGTCCTGAAAAACCTGGAAAGGGTGTTTTGGGGTTTTCACAAATGCTGGAAACCTTTGTGTTACGGGACATTTGCAGCCCAGCTCCTCAATTTCAGAAAATATATTGCATTGTGAACAGAGTACGTTCAGAGGTTTTCCAGCGAGATTCTTGGGTACAATGTTTGGTTTTACTTTTTTCTCAGCAAATTATTTGGACATCCAGATGTTGGAAATTCCCGGATTGTTTGTGAAATGCTGTTGGCACTGGGAACCTGTTCGACGAAGTTTCGTCCGCGATGTTGTGCAAAAAATCTGCGCCTCTTCCACAAACACATCTGCGCTTCGGAGTGCAAAGAAAAAGGGAAAGGAAGTTGTGAATTCTGACACGCACAGCTCGGTTTTTGTCGCGCATGTTTGTTGTGTTGCTTCTTTTTGTGAAAAGATTTGTGTTTCGTGTCACATTTCTTTGAAGTTCGAAATCGTTTGTTGTACTGAGCGAAAATTGTTCCAACAAAAACCTTTGCGGTTTGGAAAGAAAAAGTGCATGGGTCTCTGCACAAGGATTCTGTCTCTCGTTGCTTGCCGTCACTTGTGTAACAAACTGGTCACAATGGTCTCTGGTCGGGGAATTCGTGTCTGACATTTGAGTCTCTGCAATGAAAAGAGAAATGCAGCACAATGGGCGTCCGCCGCGAACTAAATGTTCACCACGTTCTGACCGAGTTTGCAGCGCCAGGACTGACGCCCACTTCCTGGAACTGAACAGTGTTGGCCGCGGGGCGCTCACCCGATCAAACGGCACGAGCTCCCCTCTCACTCACGCGTTTGCTCGACTTACGTCTGTGTTCGAGGAGCTTTGAAATTGTGACATCAAAATGACTGCAGAATCCAGATTTCCACTCCGGGTCCTCAGGGTCTGCGTTGCTTTTTTGGTGACACAAGCCCTGAAGGTTTGGCTGGCTTGAGTTTGAAGTAAATGCTGAGTGCACTTCGTGTGCGCGTCTCCTGCAGTCAGTGTTGACAACGTCGGAAATCAGAAGTTGCGGGGTGTGACGTTTGGCGAGTGACGGGTCCGACTGATGGAGGAGAAAATGATGGCGGGGGCACCTGAACCTGCAGATTTTCCTGTTCGATCGTTGTCGCTTGTCGGGTGACTCAGATGCAGTGCGGCAGGGACGACGTGGCGTGGCAACCACAGTCAGAACGAGGGTGTGTCAAACCATGGTGGCACTGAGCATGGTCTTGTCCACTCATAGACTACGCTCGTATGCAGCGAAACAATTTTGTCTTTTGTTGAAAACGAAGAATGTTCTCTCGTCTGTGTCCAAATGAGTGCACACGCACAGTACCACTGTCGTTCGACACGTCCTCGCAACAACTTTAGCTGCGCTGGGTCGCCCTGTGGAACGCCGTGAGATGCGTGATTGACACGTTGCTTCTCTTTGCAAAAAAGCCTCAAGTTATTACAGCTGAAAACTTGTTGTTCTAGTGTCATCTCGTGGCGGAAAAGCTGCAGATATGTTGCAACTTTCAGTTTGCTGTGAAGAGCTTCGAACTGAGCCTGGCCCACGCTCTCTACCAGTTCACTCCACTGATCTGCCAAAAATGCTTACATTGGTTGAAGAGTTTCAATTATACAAGTGTTTTCGGAAGAAATGTCATGAGCTTTTTCTTACCAATTTCGTGTGTGCATGGTTCACTTGCTCCGCAGTGTTTGGCGAGCGCCGCTGCACAGGCTGAGCAATTCTTGTTTCATGGCGGTAAAAACGACAGCGCAACACATTTCACATTTGTGCGGACAGTCGGGTAGCCCTGCATGTTCCTGTCGTGCACGCCACGCAGCTTTCGCTCAATTGTTGTTCCAACCCGTCTTTTTGTGCAGGTTGTGACAGCCATTCAACGAGTGCGTCTCAGCTTTGATCAGCCAGTGAGATCTTTGAGGCTCTGAGGTTTCCTCGAAGAGCGTCGTCACCTGACAAGTGTGCCTGACTTCGTCACCTGTGTGGAGGGACTTCATGAAACACTTTTGTCGGTTTCCTGTCGGACTTTTTGGCATTGCTGCATGGTGTAGAACAAGGTGAACCTGGTGGGCTGCAGTGGCTATCAGGATCACAGCAGCTCTGGGACCGTGGTTCTTCGCGGGGCTCCTTGACCCAAATCTCTTGAAAGCCCTTGGCACGCGCAGGTTCCTGGAGTTCGCAAACAAAACAACAGGGCAGATCCTAGATTTGGTCAGGGGTGACAAGTGTTTTTTTTCCAATGGTTGGTTCTGTCAAGCGGCGAATCTTGGACTCGCACAACCTCTGAACAACCTGTACCTTCAGGCGCAAGCATGTTGGTCCCATGCAGTCAATTCAACCAACACACCAAGAAACATGACGAAGAACAGAAGGGTCTTGTTAGATTCGAGAAACACAAGCAGGGTAAAAAGTTTCAGGAACAGACGCTGGTACAGATCTCCCCGCTTAGTGCAGCTCGTCAGGTGTGTTGTCGTAGGAAGAGCAATTTCTTGAGCCAAGGCGTCAAATGAACGCACGCTACGCTTCATACTCCCGCCAATTAGATTGAAGTCGCCGCAGCTGAAGCTGAGCTTTCACAAGAATCCGAAGAAAGCCTTTGTGAATATAAATCTGGGCGTGAACTTCCAAGCGTTGAGTCTGCTTGAATTACATCCCTCATTTGTCACTACAACATGCAATTTTCTCCTGGAAATGACTGTCTTTTGTGGTTTTATTTGGCTCAGTGCGTGACGAAATCTTCAGCATTTACGTGTGGCGGAGACGCGAAATGACGCGGGTTCAATGAACGCGGCTTGAGTCCACAGCGCGCGGGGATGGAGGGTGAGATGTGGTGAGACATCCGTGCTCGGCGGGTTTTACGCTCGTGAGGAAAAGGCCAAATATTTCGTACGCTCAGGCGTTTCATTGAGCAGTTGTACCAGGAATACCTGGCTTTTTGTTTGTTGGTGCAAAAGACAGAGTGATTCTGAAGGAAAGGAGCAGCATGCCTCCATCACCGCTGAAAACGTGTCGCATTGTGCACGCACGAAAGTTTTTCTTGCGGTTATACACAAACACGCAAATACTCGCACCTCGCTACACGAGAATTTCCAATCCAATCCACTCTCCCTCTTTTCTTTGACGTTATCTCGCAAAGGCCTTTGAAAAATGCAGGTCAAGTGGTGGGCAGAGAGAAAGCTGGCAGGATCAAGAAAGTTCAACGTGTTGACTGGCCTGGTGACCTAAATAGACGTGGTGGACATATGGATTTGTCTCCCACTGTGAACCAAAAAAAAGCTGAAGGCCAAATTTTCAATAAACGTCTGTGGGCACTCAAGAGAGAGTTGCCAATTTATGTCTGAGTGGAGAAATCTCTGGAGCCGTTCAAACAGACTTGTAACTCAATTTGTGAGGTGGACATATCTTACCGACTGGGTCATCCGTTTACCTTTGAGCACAGCTCCGCACCCTTCCAATGATGTCACTTGCCCATGGCACAAGGCAGATTTGAAATGGCTGGTTCATCTGCAGAGGCAGGAAACAACGACATTGCTTTCATTGCCAATCGGTCTTGATGACACTTTTTGTCTCGGACTGAAATGCTTCGTCAGGACCGTCTCTGAATCGTGTTGCGTAGACTGAGCAATCGCAGCTGAAAGAACGTACACTCTCTTTCTTGCAGAACCCTGGGGGGATGCAAGGTGAAGCTTGGAGAATTCTGTTGGAACAATGTGCATGCAGTGCACTTACTGTTTGAGAAGGGGCCTGGTCTGCAACGCAACTGCAATTCCGACACGGGTGTTGGGGTCGGGGTCATATCACCTGCAGAAACAAGAACAGTTGAAAAACCGTGGAGGGTGGGCCCGTCAACATCATTTCCTCCTTGCAAGCACACACACACACACACACACACACACACACACACACACACACACACTTGCATAACACACATGTGTCGACCTCAAGGCAAAACGGCTGCCTGACAAAGAAGGAACTGTTTTCCTTTCGCTAAAAGACAGGACGCTTGTATGAAACGTGACCCAGTCTCTTCATATATACAGAGGAGGACGCCTACACTCTGTGGCCCCGGGGGTGATTTTCTGACAAAGGAGTGCAGGTCCTTGGATCTGACTTGAAAGGACGGGTAGTTTAATCAGTAGTTCCATTTGTAGGGTTTCGTGGCAATTTTTCCTCATGACACATGACAAGCTTTGTTGTAAACTTGGTGCGACACCTTTTCTCCGAGGAAGAAAAGCCTTTGAAAGTTTTCTCAGTCCTTGTCAGACTTGGACATGAAGTTTGCACCTTTCTACGTATACAGCTTCCGCTGTGGTGCATGACCCTGTCTTGGTTCTTCCGAGATCGGCGCAAAGCGAAGAGTTCGCTGGAGTCTGCTCATCAGCGAAAAACATAATTGGACGACGAGACAAAGCGTTTCAGAGCCTGCTGCGGATGACTTCACCATCGAGCGTCACCTCCGACCTAATTACGCGCAACAGTTCTGTGAGCAAAGCTGGATGTTGCCGAGGTCATCCTCCGATGACACTTCGAGTACCATTCTTTCGGTCGTTGGTCACTGCTTGTGGTAGAAGATAAAAACACAATGCGCTCTTTGTGTGTCATTCAACCGAAAAACGTGTGTCTCAGAATGACACGATCAATCCATGATTTCTGACTGAATGTGGTCAGGAGGACACTGATCTTCTCTCTGCACTGGCACGAGATCATTTCACTTGTGTGTCTAGAGCTGATGGGACAATTGACAATGAGGTTGGACCGTTGATGATGACCCGAAGAAGCCTGGCTTGTCGATGGCACTTAAACAGGAGGGAAGCAACTTTAGTGCCTCAGCTTTCTTTATGCAACTGCGTTTGATCACAGGCATGCAGCCCCAACGAAACGCTGGTTACTTGAACACATCAAAACGCTGTTGTATCAGGGACACCCCGGGACAAAAAGGCACAGCTTTCAGAGTTCAGGAAAGTCAGTCCTCTGCAGCAACAGCAGCTGATTTTTGTCCGTTTAAGATTGGGCCCAGGGTTGAGTACGAGTGTTTAGTTTCCCCCGAGGGCCGTCAACAGGATATCGTTGCTCATGCAGTTGGCCAAATGTCAGCTTGAACTTTCGTCTGGTGCGGAAATTGACCGTATGCAACTTTTAACGAGATATCCCTTTTCTCCAGCGGACTGTGGGACTCGTGCTTCCTCAGTTTATCCCAAAGTTTAGTTTGTGTTTCAATGAATTGCTTTGACAATCTTTCAATTCGATTGGCATTTTTCACCGTCATGACTGGCAGGCACGCACAACACAATAGTCTGTAGACCATTGGGGCCTGACCTTTGACTCCCAGAAAAATATGTGCACACCACAAGCACGCTTTTTCCTTTTTGGTTGCATTTTTTTAAGTTGAAGTCGGGCCACGAGTCGGGCCCCCTTTGCCAAATTCTGGACTGTTGGAGGTGAAAATGATTTCGACAGTTCATGAAGACTGCACATGTTTTCATTCATCCCTTTGTTGTGCGAGAAAAACTGCAAGAGGCAACGTGCAAATTTAAGTTGGTGTCTAGATCCCCTTTGGGTCATCCTCAGCCCCCAGCGTAGTTCCTCACGGTTGCGCCAGTGCTGCTCAGAGTGCGACGATGCTCCTGGTGAAGACCTTGTGGGGAGAAAGACATGTGCTCAGCTTCAGTGCTTCTCCAATTTGTCAGATTGTGGCAGCTCTTCAACAACTTTCACATTTGTATGAAGCGTTGACCTTTGGAGAAAAAAGAACTGCGTGCGGGAAGACTTCCAACATTCATTTCGGTGACGATTTCGCCAGGTGTCGATTAGAGGATGGAAAGAGCATTGAACAAAAAGCCAGCAAAAACAGAATTGGCCAGAAATACAATTTGGCGAACGAAACAATGAACACCGATAAATGCTGCAAAAAAGGCGCACGTGCGAATCAGTCGATGACCGACAGAGAATTAAAGATGTCCTTGAGTAATTTGAAAACTTTTCCAGCCTCAATTGCTTCAAAAGAATGCGCACTCAAACGAACGAAATGGGTGTGAGGTCGAATTCCTTGAGAAATAATCTGCACTTGTTGGTGCGTCAATACCTTGTGAGTGTCTGATGGATGTGTGATCGAGGTTTGGAGGGAAATGGAAAACCTTGAGAGCAGGAATGGGCAAACGCAAAGTTTGAGATTAGTCTATCTGTGTTATTGTTCGAGGGTGAAAGTTATTCTTTCGATGTTTGGGGTGGGCCAGGCCCTCATGCAGAAATGGCAACAACATTTTTCAACTGACACCAGTTTTGCTTTGTTAGTGGTGAAGAAGCCGTTTCATACAAAAAACTTTTTCAACTTCACAATCGTTCCATAAAAGCTCCTCTTGATTCACTTTTAAAGAAATGAATTTGTCTGCAGAAGCAGTGTAAGTCTCACACAAAGAGCTTTTGTTCTCGAAGCCGTCGGGCATAAGAAGGACGTCGAACTGCGGGTTCAGTCGACGCCTGCAGCGTGATGAAGCAAGGAAGAAATTTTCTCCAAACTGACATATTCACCGAGCTGCATGTTGTTTTCGTAACCAATGTGCACTTTTGGTGACAAATGCCCTCCAGGTATCTCTCGCGTTAGAAAAACTTGTTCACTGACATTCAAACGCCCTGGAGAGTCCTCTTATTTTTTCCTTTGCCCATCTGGCAGGTTTTTTGTCCAAGAGGAGGGCTTACACTACACTTGTCCACGGAAACCTGAAAGGCAAAGTCTTAAGCTGTCCGGCTTCGTTAGTGAGATTGCTCGCTTCCCAGCTCACATCTGAAGCTTCAGGGAGATTTCACTGCACCTTTTCCAAATATCTCGCGACGTACTCAAGGGCTTTTAGAACTTTCTGACCGAATGCGGAAACTTTGCGAGTCAAAGCGGCAAGAACTCTGCCACGGAGTTGGTTGCTCGAGCAAAGCTATGGCAGGCTGCATGGAGTCATGTTGGGGAGAGAAGCCTTGATGGCACAAACCAACACGATCAGAAGAAAAAAGTGGATCCAGAAGAAGTGTCCCAGGGTGTCTTGATCTGCGGCGTAATTCTATGTCCATCGTTTGTGCCTTCAGGTGCCAATGTTTTTGCACGTATCGTGCGTTTAAACAAGTTGGGAGTTTGGGGTGTTCGACTCTGGTTGGACCCTGGACGATGTTGGTGATTCGCTGGCGTGCAGGGTCACAACCGTGGTCTGACTCAGTCCGGCGTTGTGATGGTGGGTCCAACGTCATAAAGTGCGAAAAAAACGTCAAAGCGTTGAAGACTGGTTGCGCCAAGTTGAATGGTACCGTCAAATATTTAGGGGCGCGGGACTTGGAAAGACCAGGAATGACAACTCCATCCGACGCCTTTGTGGTGTGCAATAAACTCCTTGCGAAAATTGTCCTGAAAGCCTTCGCTATCACGTCAAGAACAATGATGGGCGTACAGTGAAGGCCGTTCTGTACTGATAGATCGACAATCAAAAGCCTTTTAGTCGCCATAACTCGACTATCTTCGAGACCTTCAGAGTCCGACACAGATGTCTGCGGTTCCTGCGTTCGGTGGCGGCGTCGCTGGAGAAGCTGCCCGAGACCGGGACACAGAGGGCGTGACCTCTGCCACCGGGAGATGTCGCGCTCAGAAACACTGACAGCCAATGAGACAGCTCTCCTCCGCGCAGAATTAGCCCCCAGGTTCACTGCGCTGAAAAAACAATTTCGCAAACTGAATAAAGATGCTTCACGGTGTGGCATCAAATTGGAAAATGTCATGAATAATGATTGCAGCTCACGCTACAATGGTTTTGTTGACAAGTTGAATGCAAATGTTATATTTTGGACACCACGGCAATCCGCGATGCCTGGTTCATTCTATTTTTGGAGTCCTGAACACAAAACAAAGCCTTCGTCGCACACAAAACAAACCCGAATTGGCCTGTGGTTCTGGCCTGGCTCCAAATGCGTCCAGGTCCGGTTCTTGTTGTGGATGTGGTTTCTGTCTGCCGCAGGACCCAGACTGTAAATGGATCCAGACAGGAACTGGACTGACGCAACTGAATCCAATCCCAAGAACCAGACCCAAGCCAAGATTTTGACCCGACTCAGACCCAGACCTGGAACAACTCGGTCAAGAGATGAAGAAGACTGTGACAGTATCGCTGCTGGTGTTTCTACTGTCTTGATCCACTGTGGTTGCTAAACAGTGATTTGCCACAAAGGTTCTTTGGTTCACGCAAAGGAACGAGAAAAAGAAAACTTTTGTGATGAGTGAACTCTCCCGCCAGATTCCCCGTCTTCTCCTGCACAGCCGAAGCGGACTTGCTGAACCAGACCCAGACCCTTGTGGAACCCAACCCACATCCACTGAACTGGACCCAGACTCACGGAGCCAGGTCTGGACCTGATGTTCTACACCAAGACCCAGAGAACTAGACCTGGACTGGTGCAACCACACCTGGACCATCCCAAAATTCTTTGTGAGTGTCTTTGCTTCAACGTCGACAAAATCCGTACTCAGTACCACCAGCGAGACAACAAGCGTTTAATCCTTGCATATTGTTCATTTGTACAATTGCAGGTCAAGAAAATAGATTTCAACAATAAACCTTGACTCCCTGACTCTAGGTCTGATGAAGGGAGCAAACCTTGGGAACGAAACGAGGTTGGACTGGGCGACGCCCCCTGCCCTTCGAAAAACTTGTTCGCTTCAAATTTTGGGTTTGTGACACACACATCTTTTGTTGAACTTCTGACGTAAAACATCTCAAAGCTGCAGTCGCTCGTCCCCTGGGTCCCCCCTGAACCCAGTCCAGGATCCACCGCTGCTCCGGTTGTTTCTGCAGAACGCTTTGCCCTGATAACTGTTCGTGAAGGAAACTGGTGCAGCAGGTACTTCGCTTCTGTGTAATCGCCCGACTGTTTTCACATTTGCCTCCTTTTTTCCGACGTCTGCAGAACAATCTGACCTTCAGACTGATGTTGGTGATAATTGTGTCGGAATCGAGGGCGTGAGAACCGCCCTATCTTAATACCTGTGTCGGAAATGATTGTGCGCAGAATCAGATAACCGTACACGTATCAGTAATTTTCCGTGGCGGGTTATCACGAAGGAATCCAGACAAACAAGCAGAATTAGTCTGGATTTGTTTCGAGGCTCAGACTGTTCGACTTTCAGGCGCAGGGGTGCTGTTTCTGGTGCGCCGAGAAAAGAAATCCTGCACGGCGGGGGTTGGGGTGCAAGGGGGCGAGGGATGTGCGCTGGTTTCGTAAAAGCGCAGTGTCCGGTATGTCATCTCGGTTGTTTGTCAGGCCAACTGTGGCATCAAGACTTGGTCAGTGAGGCTGATTGCCTCAGGGATCTCGCGATCTCGCGAGCCAAAACATGGAAGACCAGTTGCAATGTTTCCGAGTTTCCTCGACGACCCAGATCCTGGATCCGCACCTGCTGCTGAGGTTTATCTTCGCAGTGAAATCTTGATGAATGAGAAAATTTGCAGAGAACGAGAACGACACGTCCACCTGGTAACGTCACACCGCATTGATTTTGTCTGCCGCGAAAACAAATTTCAGTCAATGTCCAGACTGACAGAAGTATTTTCTCTTTTTCCACGTTTCTTTGACTGTGTTATTGATCTGTTGTATGCATGAGTTTCAGTCCCTGTCACTTTTTCAGTTGTGTCATGAAAACAGCCGGTCAAGGGAACACAAAACTGCACATTACATCAGGGTGCAGCAGGTCTTGCCCAAAGACTCTGGTCTTCAAACGAAGAAATCGAGACAAGAAAAAAAATCCGCCTTTAATTGAACACCATTTTTCTTCGCTCAAATGTCACGACTCTGACTTTTCTGACGCTGCGACGGAGGCTCAACTCCCAGCTCTTCTCCCTGCAACTGCTGCCTGAAGCTGAAAACTCAAGAACTGCGCCTCCAGAGAGTCGCCTCGTCTGCGCCATTTAATTTCCAGTTCGTCTTGCGTCGAAGAGGGGATCAGTCGAGGGGGACAGAACTGTTATTGTTGTCATTTCTGCTTCAGAGGACGCGGTGTGTGTTTCACAGACGTTTTCATCACGTAATGAGCAACTCCCATTCACAGCACAGCTGCCCAGAGAAGCACACAGAGGCTCTGTGGGCTTTGGAGCTGAGACCCTTTCCGCTTTTATTACCACCCCTCCTCACAAAATTCAAGTTTTGGTGCATTGAAGCAGGAGCAAACAAGCTTCTCGAGTCCATTTGCATTGAGGGCCGTGATGAGTGGAGGATCTGTGGCGACAGTTGAGCAATTTCTGCGATTGAGACTTCTCCATCCATCACACTCGTCTGTCGCACCAGAGAAAAGTTCGCTCTGGCGCCGAGGCATTTTGTCCAGGAATAGCTGCGTGCGTGGAAATGCCGCTCCATTCAAACAGGAAATTGGAATCCTCCAAGTCTATGACTGAAGCATGCAACATTCGGCTATCGCAAAGATTCAATTTGGTTTCTGTGGTTGGTGTCTATTTCTCAGGAAACGACCTGCAATCTTGCGTAAATGGCTTCCGTTTAGATCTATCAGTGCTTTGTTGGAACGATCCTCAGACAAAATAGCCACAGATTGACTGTTTTTTGCATTTGCGAAGACAACAGAGAAGTTATGGCTGACAAAGCATAAATTTTGTGTCCGCGACAGATGGCTTCGTGAGTTATGTCAGCGAAAGTTTTTGTGGAAACATGAAAGAGGAAAGGTGAGGCTGAGTGGTTGCGTCCTGCCACATTCCATCAACCCTGACCACATGCTGCGACAACTTTTTTTCACTTCAACACTGTTCGTGTGTGGAAAGAGGCGTGTGTGATACAGACACTGAAACTACTGTCAGGATGTTCCGAATGTCAAACGGGCCACTGGCTGTCCTCCTCCGCCATCCGTTCGGTCTTCCTTCCCCCGAGGCCCGTTCATATTCTTCTCCAGTTAGGCTCCCTTCGGGGCTCTTCCCTGGTCTGTCTCCGTCATTTCCGCCCTGCCCTTTTGGGAGGCTCTCGTAGCCGGCTTCGTCTTTTACCCGACGGGATTATTCTGACAGAAGTGTGTTGGAGAAGGTGGACAACTAAACAACTGACTCCATTCAAAAGGACATGTCAGTTACGAGGCGACGAATCTGCAGCAAGACTTGGATTTTTACCTGAGCACCTCTGCCTATTTCCACACCACAGAAGCGGGCGACATGGAGTGCTGTGTTACTTTCAAAGCAAAGTAACTCAATCAAGCAATTCCGCATCACTCGAGCTGTGCTTGCTTGGTCGGCGCTGCCGAGTCTCGGTGGTTGATTTTTTGTTCGTTGACTCCTGAGAAATCTATGGGGAGTGCTGTTTTGGGGGAGGATCCTGGGGAACCAGGGGTCTGATGCTGATGCCAGAAAGACCCCCTCCTCCTGGGTTCTCTTGGTGCTCTTGGTGCACTTTTTCGTGTTTCAATTTCAACTTTTCCCTGCAGGGACCACTCCTCCCAGGGGGTCAACTCTCCACTCAACCAACTCCTCGATCTGGCCCTGCTGAGGTGAGGAACAGAGTAGCGGATCTGACCATATGGCAAAATGGACCTACTCTATTCACAATTTTGTTCTTTCAACCTCGGCAACTGTCTAAAACATCAATGCAGAGTTGTTCGACGCAGAAAGCCTGTGCTGCTGCAGTTGAGGAGGATATGGGACTGCGTGTGGCGCGTAGAGATGTGTGATCAAAGCCAGCTTCCGCGTTTGGTGACTTGTCAATACGACCTGTATTGAAGTTGGACACAAAAAGTGCACCCGGCCAATGACTCGAAAGCACGAGAAATTTCAGGAAACTGACGTGATTTTGGCCTTGGGGGAGACTCGAATGAAATCCTGGTGGTTCTGTGTGAGACCTTCCGAGAGAATCTCAGTGAGTGGGCTCACTCTGTGAGTAGTGCTCTTGACCTGTAAAGACCTTCCTCTTTGCCACAGCTCTGGTACACCCATGTGTGAGAACCCACATTTGTTGGCTTTGGTGGGAGCTCTTAAAGAAGACTCTTGCTGTTCACCAAAGTTTCTCAAACTGAGCTTTGCTGTAAAGAAAAGGGTGAACCCAGGAATTCCTGATGGCATAATGACTTCGGGCTTCAACAGAAAGTGGGCACAGTGAGCACAGAGAAAACCTTTCTCGCAAAAGTTTCGACATGCGGATTATAGACGGATCCTTCAGGGAACCCACAACGATGTCCAGCAGGAAGGCCTTGTTCAGTTCTCGTTGGACGATCTCAGGGTCTTTTGGAGCTTGTGAGCTGAGGGGTGAATGTGCAGGGAGGTTTTATGCAATTCAGCAAAACAAGTCATCATCATGTTTTCTTTGCGAAACAGCGTACATGAGCCCACTTGTAATGGGAATGTTGAAATATTTGTGGAAACAATTGAGACCATGAGATCAAGTTTCATATTCCCATCGAAAATCATGTCACGATTGTGGCCTCAAATTACTCCTCGTTGCTGATTCACCTCTCAAATTGCTATCGATCTATTCTCGTGTTGAGTTCGTCGTCACCAGACAGAATGATCTCACGACACAGAAACGGGCGCCTCGTCCAAGCCACTGAAACACAGGAAGTAAGGGATCAGTCACGCAGAGCGGAGGGTGACTGGGAGATCGCATCACACTGTCAACATGAAAATGATCATGTTTTTGTGAGATAGGTATCAAGATGCAAAGCATTGAGATAGTTATCAAGCAAAAATATGATCATTTGAATGTTGACAAGTGATGTGATCCAGTCACCTTACGCTTAAAGTGACTGAACCCACGTCTACCACAAGAGGAGTGATATGACTGGGAGATCGTGTCACGCTGAGCTACATTGAATTTAACAGAGGCGGCTGGCTGAGCGTGGTAGACCTTCCGTTTCAGCGAACACGACTGCAGATGAATTGAGTGAATCGTCGGGCAAATGCATGGATTCCTATTGATTCCTGTTGGACCAAAATCCCTTCTTCCCGTGTCGTGCATACAGTGGAAACCATGGACAAGCTTCAGCTGAATGGCAACAACATTTGCCATCGTGATATGGGAGAGTCCCAAAGCATCTGTCTTTCCAGATTTTTAGGTGATAAAAATTGAGATCACATGCAATCTGTGTGTGTTGTGTGAGACGATAAACGCAACTGGTCCGACTCTGGCAAGGGCAGCGGGCTCCAGAATCCGAAGACCCCGACGGTCCCACGGTGAAGCGAAGCAATGAACGGAAGGACAAGGAAGGATTTCTCTTACGCAACACACTTGTTTGGGTGCAAGTGGGTGAAGAAGTCCCCGGGTCCAGGGTCCCACGACCTGTGCTGGAGAACAGTGTTCGCTGACGGTGTTTACGAACGGGGAGTCGGTGTCTGCATCAGATCACCGTCCGTCTGCGGTCCTGGACGGAAATTGTCACTTCTGGCCAGATTCGGTCGAAATCAAAGAATCGCGCTCTTGATTGAGGAGAGAGGTCAGCTGCATCCGTCAGTTCACTTTCCGAACGAGTGCGACCTGGTGCCAGCAGGTCACTTTTCGATCCCGTTTCCGTCGTTTGAGTGTTTACTTTCTGCTGTCGTAACTGACGGCGAAATTCGTTTTCGCTGTCCCACCTGGAGACACAAATCTGGCGCACTAGCAAACATCGCCACAGTAGTGAGTTTCAGCAACGACCAAACATTACACCGTGCAGTGCCCCAGTTCCCAGACCAGTGGCACAAATGACCAAATTTACACTTGAGAGCAAATGGCAGAGTGGGTTTCTGCGTCACCGATTTGGCAAATTAGGATAAGTTGGAAAAGGACCAAACGTTGTCTTCAGTCCTTTCCTTTACAAATCCTCGCTCACAGCTTTGATCTGCGACCAATGAAACGCGTCGCGGATAAAGAGGTGTGAATCAAGAGGTCCCTCCAGTCTGCGCCTTATCTGGGCGGGAAGCATCTCCGACATTTCCTGCGTCGCCTGCGCCGCACTTCCCGACCGTCGACTTCCATTATGCCGTATGACAAGCTAATGACACAAATAAATGAAGTAATTTTCTCCACACTGAGTGGATTAGAATGCCCAACTTGAGATTTCAGCTTGGAACACCTGTGGCAGTGGCCCGTGAGAGAAGCCACCTTTGGTTGGGATTGATCGATCGAGTTTCTTTGTGCGCGAGACATCGTGTATGCATGATGAGAGAATTGTGATGAAACTTTCTGTTGGATAACGCCGCATATGGTCAAGGCCAAAACCTCCGCCCGAGTGCCTTGATGACCCGCAGACCTTGCGTCAAGTGCCTCCAGGGAGACCATTGTTTTCATTCTCTCCCGCACAGCTTCTCCCTTGAAAGCCTTTTGCTCGAGCGGTGGTGCACGGAAGCTTTGAAAAGGTTAAAACTTAGGTAACTTTGTGGTGATGTGACTGCACGCTCTTCATTAGTCTAGCCGTCCATTATGGAGTGGCACGGACTGTCTGCGCAGACGCTTCCCCAGACCCGAGGCCTCTGTTGATGGGCCCCGCGCGGCCCTTTGCTCAGCTTTCTGCCCTTTTGTCATCTTCGTCGAGAAGGAAGCCTCAAATGGCGGGAAGTAGCAGTGACAATACTTTTTTCTTCCATGGAAGAGCACGCATGGTTCTTGCCTTGTCCGTACGAAGGTTGGATGACGCCACTGGACTCGATGCATACATGTGTGTCTGCAGAGAAGATTGAGTGCGGCAAATCCTATGGCACCGAAGATCCCGTTCGATCCGATGAAGTGATGAAGTTGCTGTCTCTTGCATTTTCTCGTGGCTGACTGCATGCGCGGCGCCTGCAGGCAAAGCCTTCTTCTCAGAGAAATTTCGCCGTAGTATTTCTTTCGTTTGCCATGGAAGTTCTTCACCATTTGGACACGGGACGTTTGGATTAAGATTTTGATCTTTCTTTATTTGGACACTTGTTGTGTCAGCACATGGTGCGCCTCGAAAACCCAAAATTAGATCGTGAAGGTTTTGTTGCTTTGGAATCCCTGTCTTGAACACAACGAGTTCACAGCAATCTGCTCCGCTTCGACGTGGATCTGGATCTATGGAGCCGTTACGGTCGTGAAGAGGATCGCGAGGACTTTACGACTCCGCCAGGCTCTTATCGCACAAGACTAAAGAGGCAGTTTATGACCAGTTGTCGTGTGTTCGCTCACTGCAGAAAGCCATCTCAAGACAAATAGTGGGATTGTGCTGATATTGGACGATCTGCTGTGATTTACCGAGGTTCCAAATGCAGCTTTCTCCGAAAACGTTTTGTCTGGTCGGAGGTGACACTGAGCCGACACACTTCATTTTCAAGCTGTTGAATGTCCAGGATTCGTCAACAGGCGTTTGTCCAAAGTTTTGTGTGTCAGTTCCTCTTTGAAGCGTATGTTTTCCGAGCTCACACTCCAAAGGCACAGTGTGCATACCGGTAAGTTTTGTCCCTGCTGTGGGAACCTGGACGTGGAATCGTCGTCAACGATTGTAGCACCGCAGTGACAGGCAGCGCACGCACACACAAGGCAGTTTCAATGTGAACCAGGTCTTGGTTGCACTTATAAAAAGTTCTCATACCCACCAAGCTACTCCAATCCTCGCAGGTCGCGTAGAGCTCCACAGAAAGACAAATGTTGGGGTACCGTATAGATACACGAGATAGACTGCAAAACACACGTTTGCAGACTCATCATCTGAGCCTGAGACACAATCTAAAAGCGCGAATTTCCCCGGAGGCTGAATCTGAATCTCCCTTCCACGTGATTTAGAACATTTCTGCACCAGTGATATGATCGGCCGTCCAGATATCACATGTATGAGGTATGCATAAATTTACATGAAATCGCTTCAGCTGCAAGGATCCACTCCCACACGCAGCTGCAGTGACAGGGGGAAATATGCAAAAAAATTGTTCACATATTTGGTGTTTAGAGACCGAAAAGTTGTGCAGACAACTTTTTGCTGTCTGAACTGTAAGAACAAAACTCTTGATCTGTCCAGCATTTATTTCTATTTTATGCATTCAGGATGAAATAAAAATGTCCCGATTGCGCACTTACCATCTCCCAACAGGCGTGGTTCCCGAACGGTGCGAATAAAACGCACATTTCCCGGACGACAGATGTGACAGAGGGCATCTGTGTCTGCGACCTTTGTCGCTTCTTGCTGGCGCTGTCCTGGGGGACGAAAAATAAATTGTCATTCGGGAGCAAAACGAGAATCGGCGCGTACCGATGCACGAGTGTACTCCGTATGAGCACCTGGTCACATCCAGACACGAAGACCCATGTCCGGCGATGCTCACGCGCTTCATGTCCGACCGTGATACCTGTACAAAAGGTCCATCTGGATCAAGAACACCTTCATTGAAAAAGGTTTCTTTGTCAACACTGTTTTGAAGCCGCCCAACCACAACCATGACCCGCGGATATGGGTGACGCCAGAGATGCTCCGTTTGGGTGACAGGTCAGAGCCAGAACCAGACAACATGTCTCGCTGAACAACTTGTGCTGGTGGAGGTCTGTCACGAATGGTGTGGCACATTCCTTTGTCTGCAGACAGACAACTTTGATTCTGGTTTGGTGCGCCTTTCGGAAGAACAAAGGAGGGATGTTGTGCATTTGAAAGACAGAGGCGCTGGAAAAATATTTTGACTCAAAGTTTCTCGTGTTGTTTGAGGTGTTTCTTTTTCTGTTGTTGTGTCAACCTTTCTCACCACGACATGGCAGCTGCATCCTGTATGTGTTTTCATGCGGAGACCAAGGACAGATCTGTTCAAGTCAATTCACCTATCTTCCGGCATTTCCGCAACAGAAAATTGGATATGGAATGTTGTTCACATAAAAAAATATTTTGAACTTTGTGCAAGTAAACCAGCAGGTGACTTCCACTCCAGAAAAATTGTTTTCCCCTTGTGGCACGTCCGGTGCAGGATTTTGTATGGCGAACTCACAGCTGAAATCCCAAGGCTCTGCACGTCGGGGGTGGTGGTTTCAAAAAAAAGCACCTCAGGTCACTGTCCGGCCTCTGCGAAAACGAAGACAGATGGACCACGAACCATAACACGCGCGGAAGGTTCACGGTGATTACGTATCTGATAATGACTGCCGTACATCTGAACAAAAGCTGACTGCTTGACACACATCTGCGGTGCCCTTCCCGCAATAACAAGTCCTTCATTACCATTTTGATTGGGTTGATATGGAGAAGTCGATGTGCATCTCCGACATAATTTCTCATTCTGCGCTCCAGGAGCTCAATGAAAGAAGCGCATGAATCTTGTGCATTCCATCTGTCCAGGAATGTCCCTCAGATTGGAATCACAGGATGAGAGGGTCCCCTCCCTTTTTGTCTTCTTCCGGGAATCCTTCCAGATGCAAACGACAGTGTCGTTTGTCTTGTTCTGGCAGGGTGAATTTCTGTCTTGACGTGCATGTGAGCGCGCTCTCTTAGAAAACGGAATTTCCATTCCTATGTTCCTCTTTTGTGACCAAGTCGTTGAGGCCGGAGAAATAGGAGGAGCAAACAAACCCAACGCCAGTTGGGACGAAGAAACAAAGCCATTTTATCGGGGTGCGTTTTGTTCCAATGCAGTGCATATCGTCGCTCAATGTTCACGGTGCACGCTTCTGATGCTTCCAGGAAATGTCTGGTGTGGAGGGGTCGTGCACGGTCGAGCGACTTCCGGGCCAGAGGCTCAGGCCGTTCCCACCAGGTTTCCCGGAAGAAAACAAGGTTCGGGTCAAGGCGATGAACGGCGCGCCTGAGTTATTGGCCGCGCGCGGGCCACTTTTCTTTCATAAGCTGTCTTCTCACAATCGCAATGACGTAAATCCTGCTGCCACCGCAGTCCGGTCAGCCCCCTCATGTCCAGATTAGTCCCCGCCGAATGAACAAGGGAAATATCTGTCTTCAAAGGAGAAGAACTGATGTATCTCGACAAAAGAAACTTAGTGTGTGACTTCCTGTTGTCAAGATGCGAGGCAAGAGAAAAGTCACATTTCTTTGTTCTGCACAAACACCTTGGAGGGGTTCGCCCATAAAGCCGTAAAGCAAATTGATAACTGTCGGCAAAAACAGGTGCAACGCGAACAAGGAGCTGCTTCTCAGAAGTCACGCATTCCAATTTGACAATGTCTTTTTCTGGGGCATAAAATTCTTCCCAAACGACCTGTGATTGCAGTCGTGATTTTTCTGAATGAGTTGTTTTTTATTTTTGCGTGCACATCTGCACAAGAAAAAGGCTTTTCAGTCATTGTGACTCTTTTTTGGACTTGATCGTGTGCAAACTATTTTTGGCGTTCCGTAACTCTTTTTTGAGGGGAGGAGGATTGTGAATTATTCGCCCTGCTTGGTTCAAGCCTTGGTTCTTATCAGCCTTGTACGACTCCGGTATTGATTGACAGAGGAACTGCTCATGCTGTTTCTTTCTCAAGGGATGTGGAAGTAAAGAGGGATAATTTTCCTCAGATGTGCACGACTATCTTCTCTTCAAAAGTGGTGTGAAAGGCACTCGTCAGAAAAAATGCACAACTCTGATAAGCTTTCGCGAGAAGAAAAAATGAAGTCGTTCATCATTCGGATTCTGAGTTTGTGGCTCGTAAATCTCAGACGCGATGTAATTGGCGCCGTGTGTGTTCGTGCCGAGCATCTGCTTCCTTTTCCAAAATAATCAGCCAGACTTCAACAAGTTCTGCTGCAGCGGAATCGAGTCGATCTCACACGAGTATGATGCATCGCTTCGGTTCACTTCTCTTCTGTGGAGGCCCCGCCTACGCGCCTGCGGTTCTCAAGATGAGCGAGTTCTGCAGATCGTGACTGCTTGGGGAGTGGACCACAAGCAGTTGTTATTTGACTTGAAACCTGTTTTGGCTGCGTTGACAGTTCCATTATGTTCCGACGAACAAATGCAGGCTCCAGCACTGGAACTGGACGGACTCGACGCCGGGAGAATCCGAATAAGTGTGTTATGCATCAGATTCATATTGGCATCTGTCTGCGTCTCTCCCTCTCTCTGCCCGGCGCTCTTCTGAGCGGATGAACTCCCATTTTAGCCACGTATAGATTTGCTGTCATTGGGCTAATGTTCTGGAAATGCAAAGCTGGCAAAGCTAGCAGAGTCCATTATCGACACTGTTGGGGTAAAATTAATGTCAACCTGGATTTACGTGGTCTGAGTGTTAGTTATTTTCACAGCGGGAACCAAAATGGGATTCTGAGGCATATTTAATGTTGCAGGAATTGAATCCGCAGCAGCGGGAAGAGGCTCGGTCGTTTCCGCTGTTCTCACCTTGACTGACGCGAACACCATGCACGAAAAGATGGGAGCAGAAACTGGCTGCAGTGGCCCTGGTCTCCATCTTATTTCCTATCAAGCGAGAGAAAACCGGGTTTGTGAGTTTCTAGTGCCTCAGATTGGAGAACAACAAAAACGTTCCAGTGTTGCGATTCTTACAAATACACAACTGAAGCTGCGCAACGAATTCAGGTGAATTCTGCTCTGATTGTATGGGAAGTCATTTTCTCAAAATTGCTTGACATTTCGCTGACACATTTCGCGAATTGGCATTTTTCTGTGCGCAACTTGTTGTCGTTTTATTTCAAAAGCCCGAGTGGAAGATGTGAGTTCATTGCGTTTGTGATTTTTGCACCGGATAAGGTCACAAATGGTTCCATTTGGGTAAAAGTAACAATCAGCGCAAATGTCAAATTTTCGAACACTCGTGTCGCTGGTACATCCAGGTATGAAACAGAACTGAGCCTTTTCAAGCTTATTTGGTTTGATTTTGTTCGGCAGAATCTTCATTTCGAAGATTTTCACTGTTTTGCTGGAATGACATGGCACCGGCCTGCGGTTGCACCTCACAGGTCTGTTCTATCTGCACTGAAGAAATCCTGAGCCAGCTTCGTGGTTTAGACTTGAAGTTAGTTTCGTTTCTGGCTTCACTCAAAAATGTTGACCCAAATGAACTGAACTTCGATTGCAAAAAAGCAGGCTTAAAACCACACATCCATAGACAGTGAGTGATCCAAACAATCCATCGCGGTGTTGAATGGGCCAAGGAGCCGATTCCTCTTCCGCCGGTGCTGGTCTTTCTTGTTCAACTTGAAGCCTGCAATGCATCCTGGACCTGGATTCTGGGACAACCTGCATGGGTCTCACCCTCAGGAAAGAAACTTCAATTTCCAAACAGAACATGAGTCTGTTTGCAAACTTAATGGTTGATGCCCGAAACAGATTTTTTGTCGGACGTAAATGGATGTCGTTCCTCTGGCCTCCTAGCTCAGTGCCACCACGTAACACCAGGGCGAGAAGAAAGAGCCAAGCTACGCAGAAATCGTCAAAGTTACTCGTTGCTGCAGAGAATTTTTTGTCAGCTGTGACCAACAAAAGTATTGAATTGGAGTTTGTTTGCTGTGTTTCCTTTGTTGCTCTCTCTTATCTCCTTCCCCAGTGGAAAAATGATTCTTGCGTTTCTTTGAGAAACTGAGGCAGGAAAAAGTTTTCGGAATTTGCATCGAAACTTGTATGAAAGCAAAACATACTCGTGCGCCATACAATCAGCGTCACACGACTTTTTCCCAAGTCTCACCAAAAACGTTCAAGGCAAAGACGTTTCTTGTTGAACACAAAGTCTTCATTCTCTCTTCGTGCGTCATTGTCCTGGTCGTGAATAGCGTGTTTTTTGGCCAATTGTGCCCTGAAAGTTTCCCTCGATCCAATTCCCGGCTGATGTCGTGGACAGGAAACTTGATACTTCTAATTTCAGTTTTGCTCTCAAGAACTTTCATCGCTGGACAGACGCTACAAAATCAGTCAGCAGCAAACCTGAATTCAAGTAAGGGTAGCTCACTGCAGAAACGGTACACGAGTAGCTGCTTGTTTCGAGCAGACAATTGCGCGGACATCTTGCTTTCATCTTTCGTGTTCTTGGCTACTTGAAACAGAACTCTTCACCCAAGATCAACCCGGACACTGCGCAACCATCGACAGAGCCTGCTGGTGTCAGAACTGCGAATGTGAGAACACCCTTTCGAGTTGTCTTGGATTTCAAATTCCGACAAAGGCATCACCAAGAAAAGACCGCGAACTTGGATCGTGGCTGTTGAGAAGTGTTTCAATCATCTCTCTGCAACACTGATGTCGGGAAACTTCATCAAACATCACGTTCTTGTGCTAAATTCGTCGACGATTTAAATTCAGCCAGCGCATCGCAAAATTGAAAAGAGGCAGCAGTCTTACTCAGGTTTCAAACTGGTCAAAAAAGTGTCAAATTTAACTGCGATTTGACACGTCCTCCCAAGTTGGCGGATTCCGTGCACTGAGACTCCAGGCTCCCGTGGCTCACGTTGTCACCTTGTTCTTTCAACACCTGCTCTTTTCTCTGGCAGTACAGTGAACTTTAAAGCTTTCCTTTGCCAGAAAAGGAAAAAGCAAACTGGCAAAGACTCTTGAAGAACACAAAATCCCTGCCAAGCGCACGGAAGAAGACAGAGACGCGACGAACAAGAAGCAGGGATCGCGGACGAAAGAGAGCAAAGCTGTTGCCGCTCCTGAGATAATTGCAGTGAAGAGAAAAAGGGAAATGAGGACAACGGTGAATAAGAGTCCCAGCTGAACTGCTTGACAACAATACTAAAGGCGGCTAATGTGAATCTATGTGAGGACAGCGGAAGCCCGTAAGAGCTGAGTCTCGGGCCGCTCTTTGGAAGCGGAAAACCTGTAATTGGTTTAGTCACCCACTGTATCAGTCACTTGCTACAGAAGGCGCGGCGTGGCCATCTCTCATTGCGGGCGATAAAAGGATTAGACACACTGACGTGCGCGTAATCGGGCGGGTTCGGATGTTAATGCGGTTAAATAGGCGCCTGTCCCTTCCCCCAAATCCGCCTGCAATACGAGACTCGGTGCGTGACATGGATGCCCAGACGGCAGACGGGCTCATCTGCAGCAAGTCAGGAAACTGCGCTGGGCCAGAAACCCACTGACTGCATGTTGGCGCAGATTTCTTCATCTTCTTTTCAACGACCAGCCACCTGCATCTTTTTAGCTGTCATGACTTCAGGAGAATCGTCTTCCTCAAGAAGCGTCTTTTCCTCTGCAATGGTGCGTTGGCGCGAACTGAGTCGGAGTGGGGCCAGAGGCCAAGGTCTTCCGGGGAGGAGCCTTTGCGTGTCCCGATGTGTCGTGGCAGTGGAGTGCTGACGTCAAGTCTGGATTTTGCAGATTCAAATGCAAAATTTAATTAGTTTCTCCCAAATGGATTCAAAGGTTAAAGTTTCAACAATTTGTCTGGTGAAGTGAAAAGATTTTTCAAATTAGACCCTCGCTGTTGACGACAGGATCAAATTCTCATTTTCACTCTTTCTGGTTTCTTACTGGTTTTGCCTGATTTGGAAACTTCTCCAAGACCAAACCTGGTAGGCCTACGCGTTATTATGACATGTCACGTCAGGAAGAACAAGTTGCGCACGGTGCGAGCATCTCTACAAAGTTTCTTCCTGTTTTTCAAATGATTCATGTCGGAAAGAAAATTATTCTCTGCGGCGTACATGTGGCCATTCTCGTGATTTTCAAAACGTCAGGAGAGTCCACCTGGGTGTGACTCCATCAGGAAAACCCTGCAGGGTGTAAATGCAATTGATTTCTCCCTATGTAGCGTTTTTGCTTCGCATCCTTTTCGCGGATGTTTGCACACTTGCTGATGGAATATTGGTGTTCCTGGATTAGGAAATCTTCCCAGAGCCGCGCCCAGTCTGAGTCTGAGGGTGGGCGCACACCAAACCCGATAAGTCCCAATTGAATATTGATGATTGTGCCGCATATTGTGAAGCAGAACAACAGTACAACGAAAATAATCTTTTCTCTCCTTGTATTGAATGTTACTGATGCGCTCGGTGCTGATATGCGCATGATCAGGGCTGCACAGAACAGTCACTTGGGAGATTTTGTTTATTTGCACTGCAACTTACTTTTTTGGCATTCTGCAGAGGATTACTAGGGTACCCTCTTTTGTTCTCATTTTGGTGTTCTGTTGAGGTCAACAGACAGAACAGAGAGCTTTTTCTTAAATTTTGTTGCCTCTCTGGTTTCTTATCCCAACTCACTTTGGAGCTGACTTTCGCTTACTTCTCGGGGAGTGTTGTTGTGTTGGAAAGCAAATTGAATTACGCAGGCAAGTTAACCTGTTCTTTTTGTATACCTTTCTGGCAGAAATAGCCTCTAACATGGCCATTTTGCCACAAGTGACAAAGTGATTGGGACGACACCTGATTTTGTTGAAATTCTCAATTTTCTCAAAACAGTATATTATTTTGTCCCAAGCTGCAAAGACCCAATCCGGTTTGCTTCGAGCAGAACAACCCATAATTTGTGAAGTACAAATCGGCTCCTCACCTGAATGTTTCATGAGAACGTCATCTTCATCAGCAGTAGCAGCAGCTGTTTTGTTTCAACAAGTGTGGGACTTCTCTTCGACAACCTGTCCAACTGAGAACGTGGGAGGATGACACCAGAGAAAGCTCGCGTGTCTCTCAGTGATGCAAATATCTTTCTTTTTGCTCATTAAAACACACGGGGATTTTGAAACAGTGTACGGCTAATGATGTTGAAGCGACCCACGCAAACTTGAGACGTTCTATGGAGAGTTCAAGTTCGGACCCAGGAAAACAACCTGTGAGGTTTGATGCAGTTTGATAAACTGCTACGGAACCTGATCCCAACCAGCAAGTCCACGTAAAAATCTTTCCAACTGTGCGAAAAGTTTTCACAGATGCGCTCAGCATTGACTTTGTCCATCAAAGCAGAAAGAAACTTGGCTTCCTTGAGCCACAGGTGTGAATGGCGCCTGCTCCTGCAGCTTCAGCTCGGCCTGCAGCGGCGTTACGCATCCATGGGTTTCAGCCCGTTTCTGCGCAGCCAGACTGGAGCTGGAATGTTCAATTGGAGCCTTACCGCGGAGACACGACGAGATGATTTCTTGTTCAGTCCATGTTCAATCCGCTTATCTACGGGAGAACCATGTACACTCGAGCATTGTGTTGGTCCTCTTCTGAATGCCAATAAAGTTCCGTGGAAGCGCAATATCACGATGAAAGCAACTCCACTTGTTGTCGTTAACGCGCAAGATTGCGCACTCCGCCTCGATATTGCTTCACCAATTGTTTTCCAAATCGACGGCGGATCCACGGTCTGGGGCCTGAGACTTCTGACCCTCAGAGGCCCAGTGGTCTGACGGCAATTACAGGAAAATGGGTCGAAAAGCACTCTGCAACGACATCGGTGTGGTGGAACTACAGGTGATGGAAGGAGTGGAGGATCTACGTCCACCAAAACTGTCGAGCTAAATTCTTCCAAATCTGTTTCCACCATTCCTCTGTGGATTTATGAAACACTCGCGCAGTCTGAGTATGAATCCTAATCGAATCCAAAATCGTCCCTCAGTCTGGCATTACCTTGCCGTTATTGGTTAATAAGAAGCGCAAAAGTGAATTACGGCTTTGGACTGTCGTTTACGTTGCCAGACAACAACACCAGACCAGTGTATTTCTATGAGCTCCCAGGCTCCTGGTTCTGTTCTCTGCTGCATGGTCTGCTCGTCTGTATTCCTGACAAGATCTCTTGTCCCACACCTCAGCATGACGCCCTGGTCATCCTGCTCCAATTTCGGAGATAACCTCGAGCACAATATCTGGTCTTTGTGATTGAGTTATGATGCTGGACTTTGGTTCAATAAATACAGGGTTCGGCTTCGATCCCCAGTTGGTTTGGCGCAAACTGGCCCATTCTGAGGCACCTGACCCCCCGAGGCACTCATGGACCCGCCGAACAGGATCAGGGTTGATTCCACACAACCGATTTTTTGTGCAAACGCGTTTTGCTGCTCAGTCAAAAAGGCGAAGTAGATTCCTTACAGCAATTGGTGTCGTGTTTGTCCGTTTGTAAAACGTTCGCGTCCCAGTGCTCCTTCTGTACTCGCATTTCCGTTGATCCCAAGAGAGAAGCACATCACACAGGACTCTGAATGCACAGGCCAACATCATCTCTGGTTTGGGGGGGCATCGGTTGGCCTGAGCCTGTCCACCTGGTGCGCTTGCAGAACCTTCACGCGGACCAAAAAGAAAAACAACGGTGTTGTGTGTTGGTGAGTTTTTTGTTTCTTTTGCCTTCACAAAAACTGGAGGGACAAAAAAGATTTTTACATTCACGAGAAGAAAAATCCATTTCTACAACTTTGCGATCACAAAACATGTCTCGTACTCTGTGTGCCCGCATCGAGGTCTCGAAAAGTCATCGTGTGATTTCACAGGAACCATTTTGGTACAGTCTGAGAACCCTGTCTTGCGTTGCTTTGTGAGAGTTGACAAACAACACAACTGCTGCACAACAACGGAACAGACCGAAAGTTGGTGAGACTGCTTCAATAGAATTGATGCAACTTCATTCACCACACAAGTTGAGGGGAAACGCGAATTGTTTGCATCATTTTGGTGACAGCTTCTTCCTGCAGAAGTGACAAGCGTCTTCAGTGTTGGTGTTGCGCTCGTTATTCTCTCGGAACACTCGACCTGGGGTCCGCGCAATCTGTTTGATATTCTCTCGTTGTTCTTGCGTTGTCTCATGAATTTTTACGAGAAATTCATTCGTCACACAACATTGGAAAACATCATTTTGACTCCAAGGTCTTCACTTGTCATTGCTGTGGGAAGTTGGGACCTGACAGCGTTTGAGGCACGAGTGTTGAGCAGACACCGGCGCGTTCGCCAAACAGAGGAACAAAGTTGAATCCGTGGTTGAACAACTGTGATTTTGTGATTTTTCTTCTCTTGTTGTTGTTTGAGTAACGTGCACATGCGTTACACTGAGTTCATGCGGGAACAGAACACTTCCTGTGTTCAAGAGGACGTCTTCAATCTGAGCTTCGTGGAACGGAAAGGTCACAGGGCTCCACATTCCAGCTGAAACACCATCTGAAGGTTCACCGAAGACTCAGACACTGAAACCCAGTCTTGTTGAACCGAAAGTCGTACCTCACTGTCACCATTGGACGCTCTTCTTGATGTACTGGGCGGTTTGGTCAGAAACTTGGGTTCAAGGCTTCTGCGTGCGTGCAGCCTCACTGGCCTCTTTGGCCCATTTCCAGGGCCTTTCGCTCACTTGCATGTGGCAATTTGGGGAGAAAGTGGGCTGAGAGCCCCGACCTGACGCCTCCCTCTTCCGGACGGATCCGGAATCCGCCCCGCCCACTCCGGGTGTATCGATCCGCACGGCTGTCCAGAAGCGCCGTGTCCTTCTGTGATAAAGGGTCGTGCGCGCCTGAGACGATCCACTGCAACGGGCTTTTCTGCCGCTCTGCTGCAAGAATCGACCTGTGACGGGGTGGGGTTTTTTTTTCAATCTTTCGTGCGGTTTTGCCGTGTAAGCAGCTTTGCTCTGGCAGTCAAATGCCTTTGCAGCATAAAAAGAGCAAAAGTTTCCATTTTTGAATCTTGATACCGAAAATATTTTTGTATTTTGGATGTCCACCCGTTTTAGCGCGCGTCTGACAAATGACCAGCGGCGATTGAGCCAATTTGTTGAAGGACAAAGATGATGCATCTGTGATCAAATCTGAGACCTTTCCCACGCACTTTCCTAAACTATTCAAGACTGAACAAAGATCAGCCCCTGCACCGACCCACCTGCCAAATTTACGTGCAAATTCGTCCCCCACCTCCCCCACTGAGCCTGCGATGCATTTATGCGGCCCAAGCAAGTGCTGATCAGCGAAAGCTCATTGAAGGACACGACGTTCCATGGCTGCCGGCCAAACAGCTCTCTCCAGACAAAAAGTGGTATCCAAGTGAGTTTCTTCGTTCGATCTGCCTTGCTCGATCCAGCTTCTCTTTCTCCTTCTTGTCTCTTGTGTCTACTAGTCGGGTGTTGATCGCTTTGGCAGCGCTCTTGCAGCTAGTAATCGGAGTCAATTAAGGCAACACCGCGGTGTGCACTTTGAGGAGAAAGCAGAGCTGGTGTATTTTTGGCCGCGCGAAGTTGTCATCAGAGAATAGGAAGTGCGTCATGGCACCGCTCAGCGCCAGCGAGCGGCACCTGTGCAGAGTCCTTGTCCAGAGGCAATCACTCCAGCCGAGCCAAACCGCACCTGCAGCCGACCCATTCACACCTCTCAGAGTCCAGACGAAAAGGGTGCGAACAGATTGTCCTCGTATCTAATATACTCAAATTCCGATTGATCTACACCCCTCATCAAAAGATCAGCCTGCCTGACGGAATCGCAAAGGGGCCGACAAGGCTTGCAGCAACCAAAAGTCGTTCTTTCAGTGAGGTCGATTTTGTTCTGAAGACACAGGAGAGACCTTCGAAAAGCCTTGAATTTCAGCTGCTTCATTCAACCTTGCCACCCTTGTTCCCACCATACGCGTGCCCACGATGTTTCGAGAAGGGCTTCAAACTTTTAGCTTGGTTCCTGTCTTTGTGTTTAAATCGCACTCGAGCAAAGGATGCACCCCTACGTTTGCTTTCATTTTCTGGGACCAAGGGGATTCCATTGAAAAATGTCAAACTTGCTCCCAGGAAAACACGCACCCTCACAAACTTTTGATGCGTAACTTTGGTAACGGCACAACTTGCAACATACAAGCAAGGATTGAGTGAAAACCAACTCAACCTGCGTGTTGCGTGGTTTCTCCCCCATTGATTCAAACTTTTATCGTCCCATGAGAAAAAAGAAGCTGTTGTGGGGTGAAATGCATGCACCTTCAGTCCTCTCACTCATTTTTAGTCGCGCAAGCGCGACTAGTATTGTCAAGTATGTGTCTGTCTGTGACGTGTGATGCTGAGGGACCCCCCCCCCTGTGAGCATTTGTGCCAGGTTCAAGGCCAGAATGCATTATACATTTTGATTGGCTGAAAGGCTTTGATGGAAAACAGTATAAGTATCATTTGTATACTAGCAGCCAAGGAGGCAACATCTCATTTAGGCTCAAGATTGAGAGTAGCCATTTTGGTTTTCTTATGTGGGGGCAGCCATTATACCTGTGGGCTGCCATTTTGTTTTGCAGCTCTACAGCTCTACTATGGATATCAGATTATATGGATATAGGGCTGCCATTTTGTTTTACAGCTCTATGGCTCTGTTACGGATTTCTTCATCTGCGGCTTGAGCGACATGTGACCTCATGTGACCTCATCTCGTTTTCTGGTCTCCTTACTCTTCCTGAAGTGTTTTCTTTTTTCTTGCTTTTTGTTCACAACAACGCATGTTTCAGAGACGCACGGCTTGCTGGTCACAACTCCAAACCCACGCAAGCAAGCCGAATTCCTTTGCTGCGAAATTTCAGTGAAGCACACACACACACACACACACACACACACACACACACACACACACAGACCAACAACAGCCTCAACAACAACAACAACAACAACAACAACAACAACAACAACAACAACGCTTGACACAATATTGTTTCAAATCTGTATTCCCCTCATATTTGTGATGCCACGTGAAGAATGAGTAAAATTTTACTTCTGAACTTCGGGGTTTTTGTTTGTTTCAGATTTTCGGGTGAAGCTTGCAAAGCAAACACAGCGCTTCCTGTATAGATTTTGACGTGTTTACTGCTATCCTCCGAAGCTCCTTTTGACTTTGGGCGAAATTTCCGTTTCGCCTTTCTTCCTGTTTGCGGCGGAAGCGACGGCGGCACAACGCCTCCAAAACAGACATGTTTTCCTGGCCCAGACAAAGAACTTTGTGACAATAGAAGAGTCAACAAGAAGCAGTGCACAGGGCAACTGCAAGTGCGAAGTCCCCGGGGTGTTTGCTTTGTTGGTCACTTCCTGTTTTTTTGTTGCATCTGGTTGCTGGGGAGTTTTGCATCT
>JAAUXT010064768.1_pt1 | contig 37023 bp, 31 predicted proteins | sample 7278171 | NCBI WGS metagenome assembly JAAUXT01 (sample SAMN14350112, study PRJNA611818) | marine sediment metagenome | isolation source: surface marine sediment (1.8m) | place: French Polynesia: Moorea | collected 2018-08 | reverse complement strand
TGCCTGGTTTCAGACTTAGACAATTTTGGTCTTGAGGGACCCCCCCTGTGAGCAGTTTTGCCAGGCCAGGTTCAAAGCCAGAGTGCATAATGCATTCTGATTGGCCAAAAGGCTTTGACAGGGCCTGGGAATCAGTATAAGTATCATTTGTGTACTGGCAGCTGAGGAGGCAACATCTCATTAAGGCTCTTGAGAGAGAGTAGCCATTTTGGTTTTCTTATGTGGGGACAGCCATTATACCTGCATGGGGGCTGCCATTTTGTTTTGTGGCTCTACTATGGATATTAGATTTATGGATATAGGGCTGCCATTTTGTTTTTTGGCTTTTGGCTCTGCTACAGATTTCTTCATCTATGGCCTGAGTGACATGTGACCTCCTGGTCATCTCATTTTGGGCATGAGACATTGATTCAGCAATGATCAAATACAAAGTGCAGTTTTTTAACAACCTTGTTTCCTGAGACTTCTGAGATCACCTCTGCAAGACAAATGGGTCAATGGATCTCACTGGATCAACAAAGACAAAGGACCAATGACTCAACATCATGGTTTGTTCAGTTGACAATGCAGCAACTCATGCAAGCTGCTGCAAGTCACAACACACATGTAACCTGATACTTGTGCATTGAAGTCGGATCAAGGGAGCATGGAAATTTGCCCCACCCTCTTGCCACTCATGTGTGCCTGGTCAGGTACATTGCGTCCCTGCCCAATTGAGTGCAAACTGCGGGACAACAGTTCATTTGATTCAACAGACACATTTCTATTGAACAGTCGCAAGTAAGAATGCATTGCTGGCAAAGCCGTTGGAGTTTGGTATCTTGACCTGTTCCATGAGCTGTGATGACCTCTCCACCAATAAGTAGTGCTGCACGTACACGTCTTCTTTGAACAAAACTTTGTATCTTCGCGCAGTCGAGTGCAAACAGTGAAAACATTTTTGACTGTAAAAACACAACATCCAAAGTTTATTTGATACAACACACAACATCCAGTGTGAAGCCTGTTTTGGATTACAAGAGCAAGTGCCTGAATAAAAATTGAAAATATAATTATTCAAAAACATGTTTTACCAAAATAGTGCTGAACAAAATCAGAAGTGTACCTTTCTTTCTTCTCTGTGGCTTTTGAAAATACAACCAAAGCATTTCAGGGAAGCTGTGAAAGCCCATTGCAGCAAAGCATGCACTTTTCATCTGCCAAAGACCTTCATGACAATTGAGTGGAGGTCTGACTCAATCAGAGCCTGTCTGAGCAGCATGTAGGCTTCCACATCAGTAGCAACTGTTTCTCTCCGGGACCTCAACATATCCATGGCTGCTGCTTGCATTTCGTTCTCAGTGTTGACAATTGCATAAATTGTGGGCTCTGGAACATTAAGAAGAGCTCCCAGCTCCAAGATTTGGAACTTACTGAAGAGGTTCTTGGCCACCTTGGTCTGGTGCAGGAGTGTCAGCTCAACCTGAACAAAATTTTCAAGCACGGTGGCACATGTTACGATGTATGGTCAATGGCAACTGACCTCAAGCAACCTTGTCATTGTCCTGGTTTTTGTGGCCTTGTAAAAGAAACTGGATTGGTTTTCTCAATTGTGCGTACTCACTTGTAAATGGCTCTCATTTCTGTCTCCGTCTGTTTCTGGGTTTGGTGAAGCACTGTTGTCTGCAGCGCCTGTGACACCTGGAAACAAACAGAACAACCAACCGATTTTCATGCGGCAAAGCAAAGAAATCGGACAAAACCCGTGAACTTCCTGTGCTGTCTGGTCTTGGCACTGCAACATTGATACGAGGGTAGTCCCAAAAGATCCCTTAAAAGTGCGATTTGGACACCGAAAGTTTCCGCATTTCTTGTCAATTTTTTACACATGAAAGAAGGCATATGTGAGCACATATTGAACATATATTCATCCTTATTTGTACAAGTCATGAGCATGAAATTGACACGTGCACAACGCCTGTGTGATGTGCATCTTGCTTAATCGTCGCACTCACTCTCAGAAGAGGATTCAGCTGTTGATTCTCCCGATGTTTCTGCCTCAGAAACGGGGTCGATCTCGATCTTCCAGCCTTCAAAATAATGTCCTTCTGCTGCAACACATTTGTTCCAGCGAAATACCAGATGCCTGATGGAATTGTAGAACAGTTCAGTCTCTGAGTCCTCCATCACTCTGAGGATTCGCCTGATCTCCACCTTCAGAGCATCAATGGTTGGAAAACGTTGACCACGGAGTTTAGACTTCAGATGAGGGAACAAAAAGAAGTCGCAGGGCACCAGATCTGGAGAGTACTGCGGGTGGGGAAGGAGTCTGATGTTCTTGAAGAATCCCAGAGTCTTGGCAGACACATGGGGAGAGGCATTGTCATGATGAATGAGGAAGTCCCAGTTGGTTTGTCTGGTTGTTTGTGTCTGATGCGATCTTTCAGGACTTTCAGCACTGCCAGGTAGTAGTCACTGTCCACAGACTCACCATGTGGCACAAAGTGGCACATCAGTACTCCGTATGAATCATAAAAAATGATCATCATGACCTTGCGCAGACTTGGAGAGTGCAATGCTTTGATGGGGCGCAGGCGTGCCTGGCCTCTCTCCACCCACTCACAGGATTCCACTTTTGTTTCCTGCTCAAAGATCGACACCCAACTCTCATCTCCTGTGATCACTTTGTCCAAGAAATGAGGCTCATCTCAGACACTTGACAGGTTCTGCTCACTCAGGGCGATGCGATCCCAATGCTGGTTTTCCGTCAAAATGTGAGGCACAAACTTAGGAGTGATTTTGGACAAGTTCATGTCATTTTCAAGACTCTGTGCACGGAGGATTTTGATGTCTCCACCTCCTGAGCCAGTTGGCACACTGTTTTCCTCCGGTTGATGTCGATGGCTGCTGCAATCTGCTGACTTTTGTCTGTCCTGATCTTTGGATGACCAGTTCTTGACTTATCCTTGACTTCACTCTCTCCTTGGCTGAAACGGTCGAACCATATCCGCACTTGTGTGTGTGACAGCGCACGGTTTCCGTACACCTGCTGCATGGATCTCCACGTTCGACGTGCTCCCCAACCAAGTTTTTGACAGAACTTGATGTTTGTTCTTTGCTCAAGGCGTAACTGCATACTCATGTTGACTTGTGAGAAAATCCTGCACAAATCCAACTGACAATCACTGAACAACAACCTGAATCTCAAAAAGTTCCCACATGTCTGTGTGTTCCGAGAAGTGCCACGAACTCCTTGCGCAAAACACAGGAAATGCGCCTGTTATGAGTAGCGCACATGTGTCAGGGAATGCCTCAGTGAGCACAAGAAACATTTCAAATGAATTGCCAAACATCGACAAGGTGCGGGAATTTTTGTCCATCTGACGCACAAAGTAAGGAATCTTTTGGGACTACCCTCGTAGCAAATCTGGACACCATCCAGCAGGTTGTTGTCACATTGCCACTGTCTCGGTTGTGAGACTGTTGGTGGGGTCATTCTGCCTTGATAAAGAAACTGCCACAGAACCCAGTCACAAGGTTTGTGGCGACAGCATGCACTGACAAGGCTGGAATGGAGTAGTTCTGGCCTTTTTGAAACCGAATCGGGGAACAATGACGCGCGTCGAGTGAACGACGGAAACACTGGATTCGTCTTGACATTGGCATGTCCAGGGATTGTCGGATGAGCTTGGGGCTGTGATCATGGCTTGTCTGAAATTAATGATACGAAAAATCTGAAACTGGAAGTTTTGTTGCAGATAGTAGTGCCATTGCTTGTTCGTTCTGGTACCAATAAATGATCACTTGGTTGGATCCACTCTGTTGCGTATGGCTTGTTTTTGATCATGTTCCTGGGAATGATTGTCTATCGATCTGCGATGAGATCGTCAGACGAACGTTGCCGACGTTCTGGGCGAAAGGCTTTCGCGACATTAAACGTGGGCGCAGGTTAAGAGAAACTGAACACTGGGAGCAATTTGGTTCAGCGCAAAAGCAAAACAATATCACAGGCGTTTAGACCTGACGATTTGCCCATGTCCGGTGGGAGAGGAGCGTTTCAAATTGCTTTACCTCCAGCGTCTTAAGTTCTGATCAGATCCAGGGTCTGGAAGAAGGAATGAGTCCCCAGTTTGGATGTTTTCAACTCGAAAATACAGTTTTGAAAGTTGCTGTCGTTTTCTGGGGAAGAGTGCACACACGAGTGTGATCGGACTGGCCAGCGGGCTCAATGGATCTGCCTCTCACACTTACTTGATCATCGGTGCCAAAGACCTGATCCACGCAAGATCAGTTTTCCACTGTTGGTTGTTGAGAAAAGAAACGTAACAATTGATCGTGAATATTGCTGTTGGATCAAATACCAATTAAAACTGCCATGAACAGGCTGGATTGATCCAATCGAGGCAGACTACAACAAAAGGAATCCGTCTTTTGCGCACCAACATCCCGTGTATTCTGCCATGCCTCAGTCAGGAATTGGGCTACTTTTGCCAATAATTTGCAGTCAGTCCATGTTCAACCCTCAGATGGTTTATAATTGTCGCACGGCATCAGGATTTCTCTGTAAAGAAGAGTATCAAATGGAGTGTGGGTGGACAGGTCAGCCGGCCCACTGGATCTGTCTCTGATCCCAGATCCACCTTGTCGGCATGAAAGACAGTCTGGACACCTGATACCCATCACACCATAACTGAGATCCTCTGTGTTTCCATTGTCCAGCAATTGATCATTGATTGCATTCTTGTTGTGGGATCAAATACCAATTAAAACTGATCCTTAACGCGCACAAAAAATTGCAGACCAAAAGACCGCAACAGAAATCCAAACTTTCAAGAAATTTGGTTTTCTGTCGTGTCTCAGAAAGAAAACAGGAAATTTGGATCAAACGTTCAGAGTGTCTCCACATTCGACCCACAGATGATTTCTGATTGTTCTTGACTTGAAAATTTGTGGTACTGTCCTGGCGCAAAAATCAAGGTGAAAATGTGATCCCAGCCCTGAGACACACTGGTAAAAACAGGAGCAAGCAAATTAACAAGGCGAGGCGAGAGCCACGTACTGCGTATGAGTAAAACACACAACCTGGTGAACAGCAACATGGATTGTCAAGATTCAGTCACCACGATGTTGCACGAAGGGGCTGAAATGACAGATGAAATCTCTGAGGTGAAGCCAGGGCAGCTCCGCCCCACCAAAGGGATGGCCAGACACACAGCTCACAGGGCCAGCATGCGAAACGTAAACGATCACGGTGAAGCCCACAGGAGTTTCGTGAAGCCCAGAGCAACGAAAGCTTCGTGGCGACCCCAGCCGTGGAAACCCCGGCGGAAGACACACCGTCGCACTGTGAGGAAAACTGCCGGAACACTCCCAGAAAACGACGAGACAAGCTCTCAAGGTCCATTGTCACTTCGGGCACTGGCATCAGGCAAGTCTTGTCAAAGTAACATTTCTGGCAACCTCGATACAGTGAGATTGCCAAAATGTACTTTTTTCCCATTTCATGCGAACACAACAGTGAAACTTGTTTTCATTTCTGTTTCAGACATTTGTTCGAGATTTTCAATCACCACTCGGATGAAAACATGCTGGGGTCCATGTCCAGTTGCAATCAGGAAGAACAAATGCAACATGTTCTGTACAGTGTCTTTGGGGGAGCCCAGGATTCTACAGGCGCTGGACTCTGATGTCTCCCTCTCCATCCCAAGAGGATCTCGTGGAGTTTACAGGATGATAGTGCACACTGACATTACTGTGGCTTACAAACTGCTGAGCAAAAGAGAGTGCCTCATTGCACCCATTGTTGAGGTGCATGCCACCAGAAGTGTCAAGAAGCCCTGCGAATTGACAATCCCTCACTGTGTGTCAGACCAAGCAAACTTGAGACACATTGAAGTTCGAAAGTACAGTCAGAAAACCAGGAAGAGCCACAGGATTCAACCCTTTGGAACTGAAACAAGACTGTCAATTCAAAAAAAATTTGTCAAGATCCATACCAAAAGCTTCAGCTACTTCGTCTGCACCAACTGCAACTACAAAACCTGCAGAGCAACACTTTTCATGTTCATCTTCGCCAAGTTGAGCCCATGGGTGGACAAAGCCATCACAACCACTGAGATCAAGGTCTTTGTCTGCTGCAACTTGTACAGCATCAAGGACTTCAAATGTGTAAGTGTCGGGTCAGAAACATACAGGAGTATCTGATATTTCTTCAAATGTAATTTCTTTTTGGTGACAATTTTTCTGTCAAAATACTTGAAACAATTGTGTTTGTAGGCGCTTGTCAAAGGCCAAGCAGATTACCACATGTACCTGGCTGGAGAAGGTGATATTACAATACTGCAGAGTGATTTTGATCCTGCCTATTCCTGGGCAAAATTTGAAATTGCCAACAGAGATAGCCAAATAGTTTGGGAACCAGACGGGGTTGATCAGAGATGGAACAGGACAAAGTTTCTTGAGGTGAGCCAACGACGCTTTGTCATGTACTGCCAAAATGTTCGACTCAATTGTTTTCTGTTTGAACAACTGTTGCACAGACCATTCCCACTTTTTTCCAGAAAAAGCTGTTTCCTCAAGTTATGGACTTCGATGGATGCCACCTGTGCAGATCGTCGTCCCCTCCCTACCCCACTGAGGCCATCAGTGTGCACTTCAAAACAAATGGCCTCAAAGATTACTTCTGGGGCAAATGTGATTTCACGGTTGGAGCAGTGCCTTCGGGAGACAGTCCTGCAAGTCCCAGAACATCCAAAACATCCAACTTCAAGACTCATGTCAGGTTCACAGTGCTAGCCGATGCAGGAGCAGGAGCTGCCTCAGGCGCTTCTGTGGTGCCATCAGAAGAGCACCAGGTCAGAGAACAGTTGTTTGCTCCCAAATAAGAACAAATCAACAGCAACTACACAAAGCAAACATTGAAGTAAAATCATTTCCTTCTTTTTGCCTTTCTTTCCAGGAAAGCCTGTCTGCTCTTCAGTTGCTCGGTGTTGCCAAGAAAATGACGAGTAACTTTGATGTCAGAGAACTTGGGGTGCATCTTGGGGTGTCTGCACACAAAACAAAGGCTATTGCTAACAGTGTGAGTGACCCCCAGTTCGCAGCCCTGGACATGCTCGAGGTGTGGAGGGACACAGTAGCAACCGCAGAAGAGGCCTACAAAGTGTTGAGGAGGGCTTTGCTCGACACAGATCACTCATCTATTGTGGCGGAGGTGCTTACAAAGCCAAAGTAACCAGGCCTGACCATTTTCAGTCTGCAAAGCCTCAGTCTCGATATCGTATCCAACACCAAGTCTATAGACTCCGCAAAACAACATAGAGCGGGTCTGGACTGAAAGCTTTGCAACCAGCGTGGTACACAGATTCAACTTGCCTTCCTGACTTGACCAAAAGAGATTCGTTGCATCACAATTCTTTATTCATATCACGTGTGTGCACTCGCAGCTTGTACCTCACTCGTTCAATACATGCCCAGCTGGCAGCATCTACAACCGTCTTATCATTTGACACAAAGAGAGAAGAACCACCTGATGGAAAAGAAACAAGCCATTTTTCTCTGTTGCGCAAGTTCAATCAGAAGCTGCAGAATTACGTGCAGTTTTGTTCTCTCAGCACTTTGTTCCAAAGCCGACTTCGTGTTGTTAACTCTAAGGGTCCCTCACCTCAATCTGATGTGCAGAGTTTGTATGGGAGAATCTGTTTTGCTGCAGGTTCCGTCCCACAAGGCCCTCCTGGAGCCAACATCACGGCAGATGGCGCGGTGGACGCAACAAACTTTTGCCCCCCCAAAACGTACACCAATCTACATGTAAAACCTACTCCTTCTCTGATTGCGTCTGTCCCAACCTGGCGTGTGACGCAACCAGAGAGGGAGTAGGTTTCACATGTAGATTGGTGTACGTTTTGGGGGGCAAAGGTGTCATCCGGATGCTATGGGACGCCAAAACTACAACAAGAATACACGCGTTTATTTGGCTTTTGACCTTGCAGGAGAAGAGATGTTGCCTTCACCACCCTGCAGTTGATCCATGTGGCTCGTCGTACAACTGAATCCCCCGACCTGTGTGAACTGGCTGCTCATCTGGGCACCCCTGACCACCTGGCAGAATCTGCATTGGAAAACTCGAGGTCCACTGCTGAGGGTTCATGCAAAGTACTGTGCAACTGCATGGAGAAGAAGTGTGCGCACCAGTGAAGATGCCCATAGTCTACTGAGGGCGCAGACAACGACACGCGCACGTCGTGGCTGAGGTCTTCGACACCTGACCCCCCATGAAATGGAAATCAAAGCCCTAAGCTACACGCAATTCCAACAACTTTGGCTGTTCCAACTGTGATAGTTCCTCAAACCTAGACATGTTTTTGTTGTGCTGTGCCCGGACCAAATTTTACTTTGGATTTTGCTGTGACATCAAAATCAACATGTTGTGACATATTGTGAGTATCCTGCCTATGTGTATATATAACTGTTGTCTGATTTGTTTCGCCGAAACCACTGTGCTGGGCACATCACAATGACGTGGAGAAATGTTACCGTGAGAAAAAGCCAACACAGAAACAGAAAGAAAAATAAAGTCACAATTCACAAACACAAAATTCAATGAAAAGCATTTGCTTTTGTTACTCATTGTGCAATGAAACTTTGTGCCCGTGACAATTCCAGGAAACCGTCCTGTAACCGGCCCCATTGTCACCGCCAAATGTCATGTCTTTGTACATCGTAGGTGAAACACACAGCCTTTCGTTCACTTTGCCTCATATGATGAACTTCCCAAAGCTTTCAAGTGGAGAACAAAAGCTGGATCCGCTTCTGCAAAAGCGCGATGGGTGTGTCAAGTGTCGTGTTGTCGTGTTTGTTATAACAACGCGCGCTCTACTTCGAGCTCCAGTTTGCGCGACAATGACAAGCAAGATAAAGTTCTCTGTATAAACGTTTATGGTGTTGTCCCACATATTTCTCCAGTTTTGATACGTAGTTCACGGAAACGATGGAGGCGTCAGTGCTGGGAGCGATGGATTCGGATTCGTCCTGGGTAGATGCGGACTCGTCCCTGACGGAGGAGGAGGAGGAGGAGAGCGGGGATGAGGGGGACGCCGAGATTGAAGAAAACTCGGAGACGGAGAAGGACAAACAGGTGAAAAGCCATTCGATTCAGAGCAGAGCAAAGCGTCAAGTGCACCATGATGTCAGTAGCAATTGGTCCGAAGTCCGTTGTTGAACTGGCTGAGAGCAATGTTCATCTGCTGTGTGGCTGGTGTCACGTGACGTCTCGCTGCTTTTCACTGGGTTGTGTCATGGCCAACATGCATGACATCGTCCTTGGTGCTTTGGAAAATTAATTGAAAGCTTTCAATATCTCTCTCTCTCTCTCTCTCTCTCTCTCTCTCTCTCTCTCTCTCTCTCTCTCTCTCTCTCTGTCTGTCTGTCTGTCTGTCTGTCTGTCTGTCTGTCTCTCTCTCACTCTCTCTGTCTCTGTCTCTCTCTTTCTCTCTCTGTCTCTCTGTCTCTCTCTCTCTTTCTCTCCCTCCATCTCTCTCTGTCTCTGTCTCTCTGTCTCTGTCTCTCTGTCTGTCTGTCTGTCTGTCTCTCTCTGTCTCTGTCACACTTCCCCCTCTCGCTCTCTCTGTCACCCACTCTCTCTCTCCTCTGTCTCTCTATCTCTGCCTCTCTATCTCTCGCCCACACAACACACTCTTTCTCTTTATTTTCTTTCTCTCTGCCAAGAGAGGATGGACCTCAGCACAGTTTTTCACCCCAAACATTAGAAATGTAATTCAAGGTTTCCTATACCCAGATTTTTTACACGTTGCTGTGTGTTTTGTCGTTGACATCTCGCTTTCTCCCCAGGCATCGCACCACACGGCGTCCCTCGGAGACCCGACCGTGGCGGGGATGGTGCTGGGGCTGGCGGCGGGAGGCGTCGCCCTCACGGCGGAGGTGGCGTCCACGGCCGGGGCGAGGGCGGCCGTCTCAGGCGCAGTGCTGGGGGCCCTGCTGGCCATACTGGTCTTGCCTAGAGTGGCGGGTGTTGTCAAGAGAGTGCTGTGGTTTGTCTTCTCGGACGTGGAGAAGGGAAAAGGGGCCCCACTGATCACGCTTGCAGTCGCAGGGGGTGTTGCGGGGTCAGCTGTCGTGGGCGCCATGGCTGGAATGGCTGGAAGTCTGTGTGTGGCTTTCATTGCCTTGTCTTACGTTATTGGTCCAAATTTTTTGACGAAGACAGTTGGGCTTGGTTGCCTTCTGGTTCTCCCTCTCGTTCCATTTGGCTTGGTGAGCTTGGCCACATTATCTTCGGTAATGGCATTGCTGAATATGGGAGACTCTCTGTGGCAACTGACAACAGATTTGAAGAAACAAGTCTCTATCTTGGCAACAAAGACCAACACCACTGTGGCCGTTGTTGTAGCACTGGTAGTCATTGCAGTTGGACTTTTAACAACAGTCATAGAAATGTTGTTGCCTGTAACATCTGAGACACAAGAGTCAGGCACCAGGGCCTCTGTTGGGGTCGCGGTTGCTGTCGTATCTGTCACGGTGGTTGACGTTGCAAAGCTGGAAGGTGAACCACAAATGGCTGCAGCATTGTCTGAAACAGGAATAAAAACAATAAGTCTGACAACTGTGGGTTTCTCACTGGGGCAGTGATCGCAATAGTGTCTCTACAACTTTCACTTGGAACTTTGATCACAATTTTTATATTTTCTCTCATGATAGCATTTCCAGTGACTCACAATTGGACAGAAATGGGGATGGCCGCACTGGTTGCATTTGGTCAAGTCATGGCAAGTTTTATGGCCACCTTGGGAGTGACATCTCGTGACATAACCGGAACATTCACCATTGCAATATGTCTGACATTTGCTGGGATTGCTATGAAGGCAACAGGACTTGCTGTCACCAGGTCGATTGGAGCTGATATTGGTGTGATGTTTTTGCTTGCTGTACCACATATTGGTGTAGCAATCAAAGAGATTGTTGAGATCACAGCTCGCACTTCATTCGTAAGGCTAGTGAATGCAGAACTGATACGGGAGTTGGCATTGTATGCCAGGATATCAGCCGTCCGTGCTGTCCTGGCATCATCCATTGCTGTAACCCAAACAGTGGCTGCACTGCAGGAGAAACAACAGACCCGTCAAGTTCCCTGCCTCAAGTCACTCGCCGCAAGTAAGATTCTTTCTCAATATTTGCTGGAAAAAATATCACTGTTTCAAAAGAGAACAAAACATGTCAATTTTGGAGGTTTTTCTCTCTTTTTCAGTTGCTTGTAAACATTGTCATCCTTGGCTATTGAACTCATCAATTGCATTGTGGGGTTCCTGTCCAGCAACAACTCACAAAAATCACAAGAAGTTTGTCACTACAGTCTCTCTGGGAGAAGCCAGGATCCTCCAGGCTCCAGACTCTGATGTATCTCTGTCAATTCCAAAAGGAGCACCAGGAATATATTTTATGACAGTTTACACAGACTTTTCAAAATCATTGACATTCTTCCAAAATGATGAATGTGCTGTTGCACCAATGGTTGAAGTCAACACTGTGGGAACTCCAAAAGTCAACACAGAGGGAACTCCAAACAGACTGTTCACTCTGACAATTCCACACTGTGTGAAATCTCAAAAGTTGTGGAAATTCATCAAAGTCAACAAGTATGACAAAGATTATTTTGCAGTCTCAGTCAAGAGATTGGTGTTTGACCTTCTGCAACCGCAGGAGGAAGGGTTTTTGGTTCGTAAAAACTTCATCAAGATTCACACAAAGAGCTTCAGCCATTTTGTCTGCACCAGCTGCAATAAAACATGCAGAGCAGCCATCCTCATGTTCATCTTCACCAAGTTGAGCCCCTGGGTGGATGAAGCCATCACAACCACTGACATCAAGGCCTTTCTCTGCTGTGACCTCTACAACATCAAAGATTTCAAAAATGTGAGGGCAGCTGATTGCAATATATTTTGTTTTTGCTTGGTCAACACATGTACATTTTGCCTAACAGAACAATTTGCGAACAGTCAAAACATTGACTTTGTTTTTCAGGAGCTCATCAATGAACAGACAGACCTAAATATGCTTCTGGTTGGCAGAGACAGTGTTTCCATAACCAATGAGAATTTCAGTCCTGAAGAGTCCTGGGTGAGATTGGCCATTGGTAGCTCTGAGAGAGAAGAGGTTTGGGAACCAGAGGAGGAGGATGAGAGGTGGGATGGGACACAGTTTGTAGAGGTGAATCATTCTGACATTGCACTGGGCCTTTGACTTGCAAAAAATTCCCTTGTTAATTCAGGCAAAAAAACTGTTGTTTGTGACCTTAATTCCAACAACTGAATTTGTGTTGTATTTATTTTGACTTGATATGTGACACTCAGCTTGATTTGTTCACCCAGAGCTGCTGTCCTTGCACATATATTTGCAGAGAAAGGAGCTTCCCCAGGTGCTGGATTTCTACGGGTGCCACGTGTGCAGAACCTCGTATCCACCCTACCCGACAGAGGCCACCACGGTGCACCTTCACACCGGAAGTGTCACCGACCACTTCCGGGGCAGGTGCGACCTGGTGGTCGGCGCGGTCCCGGTTGACGCGACCTCAGGGTCGGTGGTGTCCATCTGCAGATCCAGGGTTCACTTCACCGTGCCGCAGCTGAGTGTAAGTACGAGTAGTTCCACGACTGAATTCAGGATAATCTTTTGTCTTGCTTGGTTTGTCCGTTGTTGCCCGTCCATTCGACCCTTTTCTCGATTCCCAATCCACAGATCCAATGTTGATCAGGGGTGAAGCGCTCTGGATACCAATTCCATATTGATCAAAGCAGCATGGGATTGCTTAGCTTTTGCTCCTTGGCCTGCGTGCAGGCGAATCTTTTGCACATGTTTGGCGCGCGAGTGCGTGGTTTGTCCAATGGCGTGAGGGTTAGTGTATCTTTGATCCACCAGTTGGGTCTCATGTGGTTGGGGCGACGCAAATGCTGCCCAATACAAACCCAAATGGAGCACGACGGGGCAGCAGGACGCTGGTTGCTGCGTCGCTGGGAGTGTGTTCCCAGCCTCAATGCGCCATGCATCAGCCTGTTGCGTCTCAAGCCCTTCACCTGGAAAAGAGAACCTGTCACTGAATTAATGTGTTCTCGTCCCAGGCGGGGGCGGCAGCGCTCGAGGTCTCCGGAGCAGCGTCGTCCACGGCATCGGTGCTGCCACCCACGGCGCCACAAGCTGGCCAGGTCCGTGTTCAACAGCTGATCCAAAGCGTTCTTTCTCCGTTTGAAAAACAAAACAATGTGAGACAAATGACCTTTCAGAGATGCTGAGAGAGCACCAACTGTAAATTGGCATCGCATGGCAGAAAGCCTCATCACAGCCAAGGGGTTGTTTTGACCTCAAATTCACAGGGGTGGGGGTGTTATTCGGTTCAATGCATGACAGCATCATGTTTGTTTTCTTGCAGGCGACACCAGCCTTGACAACCCTCCAGCTGATCCACGTGGCTGACCACATGACCAGTTCACGTGACCTACGCCTCCTGGCAGCTCATCTGGGCATCAACCACAACCTGGTTGAGTCTGAGCTGAACAGCTCAAAGTCCACACCAGAAGCCGCCTGTAACGTTCTGTTTGATTGGAGAAACACTGTGGCCACTGGTGAAGAGGCATACCGAGTGCTGAAAGCTGCTCTCATGACGTGCGGCAACAGGCAGGTTGTCACTCAGGTCCTCGATGCCTGACTCTCCCACATGAGCCTCAGTTCGTAGCCATGAGCTCCACTGACTGGAACACAGCTCTTGGAGATGGGGCTCTTTTGGTGTCAAGGGGTGACTCTTTTTTGCCATTGTCAAGCGTCAGATTCAGTTTTGATTTCCAATGGGGCACTGGCCCTCGACTTCACGTGAATATTCGGTATCTACGTACTATCTTCTCATATGGTCGAAATGTTTTTTGCTTTCCCGCACGCACCTGACCCGACATGTTAATTCCAGGAGCTCTGATTCTTCAGCCTGGGTGTTGCTTCTCCCGATCTGCATCGATTGTCTTTCCCAAGAATGCTTCATGAAAAATGTTCCCTTTTCATTTTGCTGTGGACTTGGTTCTTCAAACCTTGTACAAACCTTGATCCAGTCAGCCCTGCTGGGTCAGTACCTTTGTGCATATCGCGTTTTCAGACAGGTAGAGTCTCTCTATGTACGTCGAAAAACAACAAATACATCTGTAAACAACAATACGTCTGTAAAGAATCACAAGGTTCATGCTGCAGCTTTGTGTGGATCCAACACCTGGGCGTACATTTTCTCATGGACACTGAAAAACTGTCTTCAACCACAGGAGGTGTGCGGAATGTGACCCTGGCTTGTTTGACTTTATTTGATTTGTAAAATTTGAATGTGCACGGAAGGTCTATTTGAAGTTGCAGTGTCATTGGTTTTGGGTTCTGTATTACAAACACGACTTCGCCCTGTCATTTGCGTCAAAATACATTTGCCGAATTCATTCGTAGTTTGAATGCCTGCTTTTGTGCTCGTCATATGTGAGTATTTTCAAATCTTTGGTTCCTCCAACCAGAATGTAAGGGGCCTCCCACCTGCATCCGAATCTGCTGTGTGGCAGCCGGACATGATTGGAACGGGACAAATGGTAATGGTGTCTTTTGAACAGAATTACGGATCTGGGGCCAGGTGGGGGTGATTCCCTTTGCCCCAGATGAATCCCTCATTGGGTGCAACCGCTTCACTCACTTCTGGACCCAGATGCCTCCAGTCAGGACGCAGCACACAATTGAGTGGGGATTGAAACCAGTGTGGTATATCCAGCATTGAACACTGGATCAGTAGTGACTGGTCCGTGCGTGTCTGCCTGTGCGTGTAATGCTCGTGTGTGTGTGTGTGTGTGTGTGTGTGTGTGTGTGTGTGCCAGTGTGTGTGTGTGCAGTGTTTGTGCGTGCGATACTGCTCATATTTTATACTTGATCTGATTGTGCGTGTGTGTCACGTGTGTGAAGTGTGTGTGCGTTTGTGGTACTGTGAAAAAGGACAGACCCATGGAGGTCCAATGAATGACCCTTGAACAAATTTCTTTCTCCGCATGTTCAAGTCGGAGATGAAGTTTCCTTCTTTTTTCGATGATTTGTTGAAGAGTAGTTCTGCACTGGGGTCTCCCATGCACAAGGCGGTGCTTGTGTGTGTGTGTGTGTGTGTGTGTGTGTGTGTGTTTGTGTCTGTTTGTCTGTCTGTTTGTCCATCTGTCTGTCTGTCTGTCTGTCTGTCTGTCTGTCTGTCCGTCTCTCTGTCTGTCTGTTTTCAGCCCAACCTTCTCAAAACCACTCACGATCCTCTGAAATACTCTGAAACAGAGCTGTTTTCACTGTTTTCTCCCTGAAACGTCCATTTTGAGGGTGTCATGAGGCTGATCCAGGCCTCGAGCCTCAGGCAAACAGCTCTCGCGAAAAGTTTGGACCCCAAACTGCTGTGTGAAGGTCTGTTTGGAAGGGACAACCCTCACAATTAGAGAACGCTTTGCGAGGCGATGGCAGGAACAAATCTTCACTGGCGGTGCTCGCACAGCCGTACTGTCCGCGTCGCACGAGGATCGAGTATTGATTTGCAGGAGTGCTGGCTGCTGTCGCCTCGCACAGCTCCCGAAGCGCTCTCGCTTCATGTGTGTACTCGCGTGTTTATGGCGGCGCCGCACTTACCCGACAAAAGGAAAATTTAGAATATTCGTGGGAAGCAAATGCAACAAACGGGTTGTTTCGTTTGGGAAACTTGATAGCGAAGGAAACGTTGTGGTCCGCTGAGCTGCGAACACACAATATTTTGAGAGATCTCACTGGGCACGTACAGCACTCAGCCATCGCATCACACACTCGAACCGAGGATATAAACTCGGTATAAACATCATTTGGTTCTTGAATCGCGTATACGCAGCTGATCACCGAGGATACTGTTCATCACTGAGGATACTGTTCGCTAGTTATAAGGCTGAAGACACTGAAGATTTCGCGTCCAGTCAAACAGAACCTACTGCACGAACGCAGCAATGGCACAGGCCAACCCTCAACAGGCTGACCCTTTGCTCGACTGGTTGAAGGATTGGAACTCATATTGGACACTGCTCGAGAGAACTATTTCTGATCTCAGCAATGATCTGACCATGCGGTTGGGCATCACCCCATCGAGAAGAATCAATCGAGCGGTGTCCAGGTTTACCACCACCCTCTCAGCTGACGTGGATTTCGCACAACTTGACACTCCCCTGTCAGAGTTTTTCTACATGAAACTGGGTGAGGACAACAACTTGTTCGTGTGCAGCCGATTTCAGGGACGGGTCCAGCTGAAGAAGCTGACTTGGGCGGGTTCGGAGGAGCAAAGCGTAGAGCTGGACGCAGCACCGAACGGCATGACGACGGTGGAGAGGGACGGGCACCCGTGTGTCGCGCTGTCCTTCAGGTCAGTCAAGTTTCCAGTCCACCGCGTGCATTCGTCTCAATCCAGAAAGATTTCTGTGCTGTGTATCATTGGGGCGGGGGCTGGGGAAGGGGTGGTTGCTCACCCAAGTCCAGAGGTTTTGAAACTTGATTTTTGTTTCCCTGAACAGGGACAATAAACAAATCAGCTTCAGAAAGCAGACGAACATTAGAGATGCTTCTTTGGGCCCGCTACGGCTGGATTTCAAACCGGAAACGATGTGTACGACTCTTGACACAGCGCAACTCTACTATCAGGCCAACACTTGGGTTCGCAACCTTCATGGCAGCAAGGCAATCCAAGCGATCAGAGCTTCGGACATGTGCGTCAGCCCCCGGAGTAACGCCAAGAGAGAAATGCTGGTTGTAGTGCATGGCGAAAGCATAGCTGGATATGACCCGGGTAAGTGCTGTTCTGCACATATTCGTAAAACGTAACATCCTTGATTGACTTCCATGCACATACAATTGCAATTGAATCTAACAGCAAAATGGTGCTTCTTGTCGTGCGGGAAAATAACATCGCTGTGTACGACCCTGGTGAGAGGCCAATTGTTTGCTTACCAAACTCATTCCTGTCCATTATTCCTGTGAAATGTCATCTGTTGTGTCAATGCAAATTGCAAGCACGCGTGCTGAAAGTCAAGTGGCTCAGTGTGCATCATGCACAAATAAGTTTGTATACTCGTATACACCACAAATTCGTCTCTTGTTTCAGTGCAACCAATGAAATGGCGTTGGAATTGCAATTTACCATGTAAGTGCAATTCGTTGCACTTGAGTTCCTTCGTTCGGAGACAAAATTCGAGATAAATGTCTTCAGAATGTCTTCCAATTGAAACTGTAGGATCTTCACTTGATGCATTTCATTGCAAAATCCAGCTGACACCTCTCTCATAAACAGGCATCTGCGCGAGCATCACGGCTGACGACAGGGACTTCGTCTACATCTGCGACACCGAGAAGGGCCAGATCCACCGCGCGCAACTTGGCAACGAAAAGCAGAAGCCAAACCTATGGCAAGAATTGCATGTACAGAACCAGAATCAAGAAATCATTCCTCTGATACAGCCATTGGCTGTTGAGTGGTGTGCACAGCTGTGTACAGTTGATGCTCCTTGGGGTCTTCTGATTGTGGCCGAAAATGGGGAACAAGGTGTGGCTGTGAGGGCATTTCGTTTGAACGAAGCATGTACCAGCATGACCTTCACCCTCCTTGAGATCAAACTAGGGCAGAATGTGCAGTTGTTAGGGAGGTGTCCCGGGAACTGTGGTGTATGCCCACTGAACCGAGACCCTTTGAATGGGATTCCAGTTAACCAGATGGCAAGCTGTGCCACCAAAAACTTGATTTATCATTTTGAGTGCAAAATATGCCACATGCAATACGTCGGGCAGACAGGGGGTACTTTAAAAAAGAGAATGCAAAATCACAAAACAGACCGAAGAAAGGAGGCAGATGCAATGCGTATCCATTTTGAAAACCACCACCCTGAAGGCCCCGCTGACTTTTCCAATTGGAAGATGTCTGTCCTGCAACTGATCACTGAGGGTGAAGCAGCACGAAATTATTGGGAGAGTTGGTGGAAGATGACGTTGCGCACCTACGTTCATGTTGGGGGATTGAACAGGCAGTAGGGCTTCAAATGTTCACCAGATGCTAACGCACGCACCCACGCATACCCATTCGTGTGTGTCAATCATTCCAAGACTGTTTTCAAGGGCAATCGTTTTGTTGACAAGCCTGTTTGTGTGTGTGTGTGTGTGTGTGTGTGTGTGTGTGTGTGAGAGAGAGAGAGAGAGAGAGAGAGAGAGAGAGAGAGAGAGAGAGAGAGAGAGAGAGAGAGAGAGAGCTTTTGTACAATGCACCGGCCATGAAAGTTTTGTCACCCTCTCAAGATCAGGCGCAGTCTTTTTGGAAAAGCGCTGCTTGTCAGGTTGGCATTGGATACGTGAGAAGTTGCTACGTAGCGCAGCGCGTGTTGTTCCGCACACCGACGCAACACGTGACGCGTCTTACGGTTTTCGTAACGAATGCGTTTTGTTTCCTCATTGTTTTGTTTAAACGATTCTATTTTTGTCAGCCCGGGGGTTTCTTTTTTCGAACAACGGTCAGTCAAAAGAGTGATCATTTGTCGCTTGTGATAAATTGTTGTTGTTTGTTGTTGTTGCTGCAGCTGGTTGTTCGTTTGTTGTATTGATAAAACGCACGTTTTGTCGCCAATAGGCGTGGCTTTGCGCTGCTTCGAAAGATTGATGTCAGGTTCCAAAACAAAGCTGTTTTTCTTGCCGAGATGGATTTGTGGCATTTTGCAATGTGAGTGGACTTGGGAGGTGCATGACACAACTAACTTTGCTACTTCGCCCACAACAACATTTACAAGTACTTTTCCCTGCAACATTTTCCAAATTTGAATTGACCCCCCCCCCCCATTGTCATTGTTCTCCCTGATGCGTGTCATTAACCGCATTGAATGAAACGTGACATTTTCTTGTTTAGCTCTGTGGTTACGCAGATACAAGGCAAATTTGGACTGCGCGAGTGAGATACTATAGTCCTCTGTTCACTCCTGGTGTCGTGCGTGGACCAATGCCAAATAAAGCGCGTCAACATGAAAGGAGACTTCTTGGATCGAGGCCCACGAAATGTCACCTGTCATACGCCTGATAAAGCAGAGCGTCGTGCAGCCAATGTAAACAACTGTTCAAGCACGAGGAAATCTCCTGGGACCGGCGCCAAGTATCGTGTGGTGTCAACAGAAAAGTTTCGAGTAGGATCCAGGGCAGTGTAAATGTAGCCAGCCATACCAAGCCAGACAATGAAAGTACGTAAAGAAACGCCGTTGTCAGTTTGTGCAGATCATCAATATTTAGGGGTGGATCCAGGTTTTTGTCAGATGTTTACTTTGGGGGATGATTTGAAAATTTGCACCCTTTTGTCGTGAAAGGTTGAAAACTACTGAAGGCCTGCAAGGCAGCAAAAATATTGGCCAATTTGTAATCGTGAATGCGTCATTCCGTTGTGGATCAGTGTTGCAGGTTGGGAAGATTTGGGGACCCTATGTGGAATGCTGGGAACAAAACCCGCATGGACTTCAACTTCACTGGGCAGCGGATCCAGATTTTACGTTGTGACGAAGGCGAATCCCAATGGACACATCTGCAGGCTCTGGTCTCGCGGGTGGACCCTCATGTGTAAACGTTTGTGGAAATGCCGTCCCCAAGCCTGGATCCACCCCTGACTTCCACCTTTGCGAACAATTCGTCAGTCGTGAACCCTGGATCCATCAGAATCTGCGCGGACCGATTGCAGCATTGTGCTTGGCTTTGCGATGGGAACCGAATGTGCCGTGGGGAAGATTATGTTGAAACGCAACTTTTCAGCCTGCCCAGTGCGTCCATAGTGCAAGCTGAAGAAGTTTTGTGAACACGTCGAACTGTTTTGTACGAGCCATCGCGCTCCATCGCGACGCAGTCTTTGTACTAACTTGTGTGCCCCGTAGAACCTGCATTCCCTTGATGCTGTTACAAAAGCAGACAATCACTTGAATCAAAGAAAAGGCAAGAGCCACATACGTGAATCCAAGCGAAGAAGAAGGTCAAAGATTGATGCCGTTTGTTTTATGTTCTGAGTGACTTCGAGCAGTTCAGTTTACATTGAACCCAGCGGGAAACGGAGTCATGCTCATGCGATGGACAATCTTGGCTATCATTCCTCTCAGTTCCACTGTGAAGCCCCGTGTCGTGTGGAAGATATCGTATCTTCCCAGGCGTGCCAACCAGCTTTTGGGCCAGAGGCTGAGTACCTGGCAGAGCTGCTTCAGTGGAGCTGGGCAAAGTGGAAGCTGCACTGATACCCAGCACCTCTTGCCAGTCTATAAAAGCAGCAAACACAATGCCCCACACAGGAAAGATCTTTCTACAACACATTAACTGAGTTTCTTACTCTGACACAACCAAGCCAGAACCCAAGGCTGCACAACCGCAGTGCCAAAAGTGACGGCGAGTGTACGGAGAGCCCAACCGGGGCCACCGCACACAACACCTGTGTTTTCTTGGTTTTGCTTGTGCGAACCAAATGGAAACAAATGGAAAGTTTGACTCCAACAGTTTGTTATTCTTCAAGAGTAGCTTGTGTGCAAAATGATACAAGCAAAACTTGTGGACGCTTTGTGTTTTCTCCTCCAAAATTTCCAGAACTACCTGTCTGCCAACGATCTGTTTCTGTGTGTCATTGTGAAGTTTGGAACTGTGCCGCACTGCCAAATAAACCAAGACAAATTCCTTGGTGCAACTCAATGTTCCGGAAAAATGACAAAAAAAACAAAAAACAAAACAAAAACAAACTACGACCAAAGTTCCAGGTGGATTTGAGGGCAAATAAGTAAATATATTCTGCCCATTGACCCACACTTGAAACTCAAGACCTTTGATTTATCTCACCTTCAATACTTACCTCTTCAGCCAGTTCCTGCAGCTTCACACATTGGTGCCCCACGGGTGTACTTGTCCACTGGTGCCCCAACCAGCATATTTGTCACCCAAACTGTTTGCTACAATCTCTGCTAGTCAACCTCAGGAGTAGGTGACACAACTTGGAAACAAAACATCACCTGTACTTATATTTGGTTGACATATCACCAGGATCATATTTCTTCTTGACTCAGTGGAATAGTTTGACTGGTGTTCCAAATCACAATATGTCTGGATCCCTTGAGGATGTATCTACAGCAACAGAGATATATTGCATCCAGCTGGGGCATAGAATCCAGACAAACCACAAGATTGAATGGTTTTGATACACAGTGTGTCTGAGGTGATGCCTGTCCCTTGTCCAGAGGTAGGGTAGAAATTGCACATGTTTCATTCAGAAGCACACAATATTTCCATCTACTGGCAATCTACTGGCAGGTCCTGTACCGGGCATGGTGAAAATGAAAACATTTTAGTTTGAAAGTGCTCAAAACCTGTTGGTCTATGTTGTCCAGAAGATGAACAGTACAAACTGTTCAACACAAAATGAGAAGTAAACAGGGCACCTTGTGTTGAAGCTTGCTTCTTGTTGAAACATTTGTGTCTCAGTCCATATCAATCAAAAGGGCCTGAAATGCACCACCCACACAGAGGGTGATATTTGGGAGAGCTTTGTACAGAACAACTTCTCCACAAGATAGAATGTGTGACTGTAAAATTGTTTCCTGATTGTCCATATCCTTTGCAACAGTCAACACAACTGTCACAATGAAACACATTTCTTTGGAATCATTGCATAGAAAGTCACAACAAGTAACATTGTAAACTGAAATATTGCTTGGTGTCAGGTACCTTGCCTTCTTGGTTTGTCGTGTCCTTTCTCATGGGCTGGTCTTAAAGTGGACAATCTTTGCAGGGAAGCAAAGAAATGGTGCACTGCAACACAGTGAAAGAACGGAAGGGTTCCATTTTCATTTCACATGAACTCCATGCGCAGACAACTCATTGTCATCTTTCTGCAATGCAAAACCTTCTTCAATGGAAGTCCTGTTCACCAACAAACTCTTATGAATATTTCAGCTGACACCTCCAGAGAATATTGAGAAGAAACCATTGTGTTCTGAACTGAAGATTTTTAGTGTTGTGAAAAAAAATGGATTCTGTCTCAAGATTATATTCTGTTGCTGCAGAAGGATTTTGATGAGGAAACTATTCAAATGTTTTCTTTTTGAGAGCTGAAGAACAAGTACTTGCAGTTGAAAAATTGGCCATCTTGTGAACCAAACAGGACAAAATGTACTCTCTCAGGCCCATTCTTTTCTCATTTGCTTGAACAATTGACTCAGCAGTCACTTAGGTATTAAATATGACAGAGGAAAGCAAACCAATACTGTCCATGGAATGGTTTTGAAATACCAACAGCTTTGGTTTGTAATAGCAATATTTTGTGGAAAAGTGAATTGTTATGAAAATTGGCTGGACATTACAAAAACAAAAAAACATGAAGTGAAAAGGACAAATGACACCAAAGTTTACTTCAGTCTTGTGAAGCTCAAGCTGGGTGTCACCCTGAGAATGATAACCTTGGCTCAATCATTTGATAACAAATTTCAATCTTTGATGGAATTACTTAAAATCAGAACATCATGGAAAGAGAACATTGACCTTTACTGCTGGCATAATCCACATGATTTGCAATATTTTAAGTACACAAATGTGCCCTCATACTTCATGGAAGACACATCCTGGCAGGATAACAGAGCATACTACAAAAATATGGATGAGCAGCTCAAAGATTTGGTAAATTTTGAGCCTTGCAAGCATCCAGTCCAAATATCTGACTACAACCAGGAGAAAAAACAAATGTTCTTCACAAAAATATGTTACCCAACCAATATGCAAATTCTACCACAAGATAGACAAGGATTCCATTTGACAGTGATTGAAAATAACTTATTTCAAATCAATCTAACATTCCCAGTTTTTCAGTACAGTTCACATTCTTGGTGTTTTACTGATTTTCTATATATAAAGCATTATGCAAGGTCCAACACAAAATACAACAAACCAAGATATGTATTTTGTGGGAAGAAACACCCTTGGACAATTTTGTACACAAGTAATGCTGCATCACTCTTTACTGTAGCAAAATTAAGTTCTATGTTTGTTTTATATTATCAGGTTTTTGATGAGGGATATTTTCATCATTTTCATGTATGCCACTACATCCAGTGTCACAGAAGCTTTGCTTGTGTTGACCAACTGACCCCTTCAATTTCATATCGAACTACTCATGCACTATCACATGCAATGCTGAACACTGTCAATTTTACATTTGTTGTCAATATTATGATAAAGAAAACATCAATTTTGCAACTGTCCTCTTCAGCATTTGTTGCAGTATATGATGGTCCAACTATTGAAAGTACATGGCATTCAGTGTCTCATGAGAAATGGATCACTCTTTCTTCTTTCCAAGCAACTGTACAAATGCAAATTTTCAACTGGCTGACAAACACACAAAACATTCTTTCTTACAAATCTCAGAAAAATTCAGGTTGTTTCAAGGCTCAAAATCCACCACACAATGTTAAAGTGCATTTTCATACTTTGTGTGACATTTTGCCTTGTGTCCAATATCACAAATATTGTATTGAACAAACTACTGGCTATTCTTTCAACATCACTGTTGATTCTGTCACATATTTTGGGCCAGAGGAACCAGTTTATGTCAACAAAGCTGGAGGGGTTGCTGTGTATTTTGTTGATGCATGTGATGCAGAGGAGGAAGTGTTGGATATTAGCCACAATGTTTCAAGACACATAACAGATCAAAACAGGGGAAAACAAAAACAGTTCAGTCTGATCAGCAAAGCTTCAACAGTGTCTGTGGTACTTGTGTATTACTACTTTTCCCTGTATTGTTTTGCTAGTGCAAAAATATCTTTGTCCAAAAGTGAATGTGTTGGGCATAGTGTCTCAATCAAATTTTGCAACAAAGAGCACATATTACTGTATGCCAAAACACAGATGAAAAAGTGTCCACAGCCACATGAGATTCATCTGAGGAAAGACTGCTTTGTGGTGAGCATTGACCATGACAGAAAAAATGTATGTTTGTTCAAACACTTTCTGAAAAGACGGTATAACAGCAAAGAACAGTGGGTTATTTTATATGTACACACAAAGGTACTTGGTTTGACAGAACTTGAAATACAAACCCACTATTTCCAATATCGAGTGCACCTAGATGGGGAACATTTCATGCTGGCAGAGGTACATGAGGGAAATATTTCTGGTATATTGGTGAAAACTGGTGACCAGATAAAAGATGCTGACAACTACAAACAAATCAGAAAATGTTGTCACCTGAGCAACAAGATCAGCTGCCCAGATGTGGATGAAATCAAACATATCCTACATATCACATCAACCACACAAACAAAAGTACATCAGACTGTGAAATTCATTGCAGAGGCCAAGCGCAATCATTTTGTATTTTACACAAACAGAGATGATATTCTTCACAGTTGGGCTGTGATAACTGTGAAGAAATTAGCATGCACAGTCTTGCTGGGTGAAAAACTTTTGCTCCCAACATTTCTTGTAGAGACAGTGTTGAAAACAAATTGCAAAATGACCTTGGGGATGCAATTTGAATCAGATTCAGATTTAGATCAGTTTTTGAGGAGATATGGCTACAAACTGATTTTATCTGGCTCTTCTAGCCCTAGATCTTCTGGTTTTGGTCGATGGCATCCAGAAAATGGCAGCAAAGTTGTGTTCATGAATGATGATATGGCACTAAATCTTCCATTTGATAGATGATGCAACAGGGTATACCTGCAAAGTAATATTTCCAAAAATGGAACTGTGAGCTACTATCTGAGTAATTCTGTTCCAGTATTCAAAAGTATATGGCCCACAAAAGTTTTGGATGTCTATGTTCCCATACTAACCTTGCCAAAATGCTACCAAAACAGCCTTTTGTATCAATGTTATTTCAAGTTTATGATTAGTCAAGACCTTTTGAGTGAAGCTTCTAATTTCCAAGTGTATGCCCCAGAAAAGCTTTCTGAAACAGATAACATTCCTCTCACACTACACCAGCAATGCAGAACAGAGACATGTGCCAAGAAATTTCTTTCCTGGAATGAAGCTAACTCTCAATGCAAATCAAAAGGAATGCATTTACCTTCAGTTCATTCCACAAATGACCAGAGAATAATCAAACATCAAACAGAAAGAGATGGATGTCACCAATCTTGGCACAATATTTCTTTTTCTGCAGATGCCTTTCTCTCTGAAACTGAATTTCTTTATGAAACTGTGGGAATTTACATTGGATTTCAGGTAATGGTATCAATGTTGAGAATTCCCCACCACATATGATTTGTAACAGCACAAATCTTGCAAATTACTTGTGCTTTCAGCTAAACAAATCAGAATGGACAAATAAAAGCCCAAAGAATATTCAGCTCTTTGAAATCAAGGGTGAACACAACTGGAAAACATCTTGGCAAATTTATCTCAATTATATGAAATGGTATAACAGTCACACACAATTACAATATTATCCAGTGTACCTTTATATCAGAGAACTTTATGATTAATATGCACTTCCATATAGGACAGCCTTGCAGCACAAAGGTATGTTTGTTGAAAACAAGCTGCAACACATCAACAGATGGATACAAAACCCTCATTCTCAACAGAACAATTGTTCTTTGCTTTTGCTGTGGCATCAAAAGTATAAGCACTGGATTAAAATTCCATGTGATGACACACTCCTTTATATGAAATCTGTGTATTGTACAGACAGCCAGATAAATATAACATCAAATACCAACACATTTCAACCACAGGTATCCACACTAAAATGGAAATGGAATGGAAGTGTTTTGCTTAATATGTTTTCCTGCAATAAAGGATATCTTTTCTTTTCTAAAAGAATGTGTGATTCCAAAACAGACTGCCCTGAACAAGAAGATGAGAATAAATGTCAAACTGTGGTGAATGGACACAAAATTGATTCTATGAAAGTACAACACTTTCAAATTACATCTCACCTCAACGCAAAATCAGTAACTGTGCAAAAATTGACATGTGCTGATTCTAATATCAGATGTATTTATGACATCAAAGACAAACAGATTGACAGTTTTCAAAGGCACTGTGAGGGTGGAGAACATTTAGATTTGTGTGAGTCATTTTTATGCAATGTAACTTACAAATGCCCCAGATATCATTGTATTCCTTGGCACTATGTTTGTGATGGGCAGTGGGATTGCCCTTTTGGGTATGATGAAGAAGATTGCAAGCCAAAGTTGAGATCAGGCTTTTATCATTGCTCCAATTCAGTTGTTCTTATCCTACCCCACAGCATATGTGATGATGTTACAGATTGCCCTGAAGCAGATGATCAACAAAACTGTGAGTTGCATAACTCAATTTGTCCACCCTCATGTTTTTGCTTCCTTTCTTTTTTCCATTGCAAAATTTTCAGCACAAACATAATCAGTAACATTCAATCATTACCATCAAAGTTTCTAAACTTGTCCATAGCTAACATGACTCTTCTTCTGTCTTCTCTAAGATTATTCAAGCAAGTTGCTCAGTTGAATATAAGGCAAAGTACATTGCCTGAATTCTGTTTGGCTACAAAAATGTTTACATTAGTTCATCTAAAGAAAATTGATGCCCGGGCAAATGACATCACCAAACTTGGCAGTGAGTGTTTTGCTATGGCACCAAATGTGGCATTTGTCAATTTATCCAGAAATAAAATATATTCACTTGTATGTGATACATTTTTAGGAGCGCATAACATTACCAATCTGGTACTCTCACAGAACAGATTGCCAACTCTCAAAAAGTGTCACTTTGAGCATTTGACAAAACTTTTTTGTGTAAACCTTCTCCAAAATAGTATCAAAACAGTAGAAAGAGATATTTTTGGACACAGCTCCCAAAACATCATTGTACAAAGTAACAATCCTGCCATATTATGTTCAGCATATAGGAGTAGGTTTTCTAACCTTTGTTATAATTCAGACTACTGTTTCAATATGCTTGCAACCAAACCAATACAATTTATATCATGGGTCATTGGATTTGTTGGGGTGATCATAAATATTTTGATTCTCCTTCATAATGCTGAGAAGAGTCCAATGTTTGTTCAAATTGCCTGTTTGTGTGCTTCACACTTTCTATTTTTGGCCATATTGGTGGAATTAGCATCAACAGATGCATATTTTGGAGATATGTTTGCAATTTTCAAACTTGAGTGGAAGGATAGAGTATTGTGTCAATGTCTACAATTTCAATATTATTTCTCTAACTGGTCTGGTGATTGTTCTCTCATAATTTTGGCAGTTTCACGATACATGGTTGTGTACTACCCTTTGGAAAGCAGGTTTAAAAATGTGTCATTCATGGTGAAAGTTATCTCTCTTCAGTTGGGTTCTGTATTTGCTGCATCAATTCTTGTCACCATTATTTCAGTTGTATTATATGATCAGGGAGCCACATCAGACCTGTGCCTACCATTTGGAATGAAAAATTCTGTGGTATTCCCAAAAGTTATTGTGACTGTTTCTGCTGTATTAGGACTTGTGTGCTGTATCTCAGTGCCTTGTCTTTACTGGAAACTTTATCACAAGATCAAATTTGATAAGAAACAGATCAGTTCAAGTCAGTCTGATAAATATTTGCTTTCTGTGAAGTTTCAGTCTCTGGTTGAAATTGTAACCAACACTATTTGTTGGCTTGCAAGAACAATTTTGATATTATTTGTAATATTTGGAGAAAATTATCCTGATGTACTTCCTCTTTGGACACTGGCCTTGGTGATACCTGTCAAGACACTAATATTTCCCATTATTTTAGACACAAAATTCAAAGAAATTCTTTTACCATGCTTCACAAAATGAAATAATGGTGGGATGCACTTTGAAAAATAGTCCCATGGGCCTCCCTCAGATATTTCTGGCCTTGAAATTGGCTTGTTCCCCCGTCAGGGATGCTTATGCTGGAGCATCCTCGCAGTTGAGGTATGTTTGAGATTGGGAAACACCCTGTAACTGCCATCAATTAACACTCAGTGAAGGCCCCAAAATTCTCTGTCTCCAATGCTGTTTCCATGAGAAAATGTTTTGGTGTTTCTTGGATCTGCAACAGTTTTTGTTTTGGAAGCAGGTGTGAGAGATCAACATCATACATGAGCTCTTCACCTTGTGTCATGGGTGATTTTCTGCTCAGCTGTCGAGTAATCGCTGAAGGCCAGGAGTCAGAGAAACCACACACCTGACACATGGTGTCTCTGGTGCCACACCACTCCTCATTGTTCTCTCTGAGCTGGTATGGGCTCAGATTCCCTGGCAGCTGGCCTCTCTGACCTACAACTCACTCTCAAAATCTGTGGAACGGTCTCAATTTCTTGAAATTTGAGAAAGGAAGCAACTTCAAATCTGCAGAACTTATACAGTGCCTGTCACCTTCAGTGGAACATTCACAGATGGATAATCTACTCACTCATAAATTGTTCATTTCTTTTCTACGATTTTCTCTGGTTTAACATTTATTACTTCATGTAGCTCAAACCTGAAACAATACAAAATATCATTGCAATACCAAAATGGATACATTAAACTGGTACCCTTTGGTTATCCTCTGTCTTGCACAGCCTGATCCAGAACCCACACTGCAACACCGTGGTACCACCAGGAAGCATCTCTCACCCTGAAGTGCACAGGTGGTAGAGCCACCCACAAACAACATGCAGCTTCTTGCAGAAAAGGAACATGAGTCAGATGACAATTTATGTCTTTGTTTGCAGAAAAGGATTCACAACACAAAAACAGATTTGGAGATCCAGTTCCTTCAACAGCAAAGACAAAATTAACTTTGATTTAATTGATTTGAAAAATTTGTTTGTTCATGATTATTGTAATAACAATTCTTGTGCATCCATAACCTGCTCATTCACACACAATTATATATACATATGTATTTCTATATACAAAAATGTACCATAAATATACCATATATATAAACATATATCAATATACCATATACATATATATTTATTGTCTTTGTGTCTTATTTTTGATAAACTTTGCTAAAATTAACTTTGTACAACTGAATTCAAATCTAACCTCCTGAAATGATTCTGAACAAACCAAGTCACCTACTAACCAAAAACACCAGCAACATACACACACTTTTTACTTTTTGTGATGAGTTGGCAACATTTTTTTCCTGTGTAATGAGAGACAAATTTGAGAGAGTTTCCTTGCTTCATCACTTTTTTACTGAACCTCATCAACTGCATGATCTTACCAGTTCATAAGTGCATTAATTAATTTTCATTCATTATTTTATGCAGAGTCTAATTACTGCTAGACAAGGAATTTTGTATTGTTGTTGGTGTGCCATTGCACAGCACACTGACCCTTCTGCCAACTGCAAAATTGGGTTTTCTTGTCCGGTGATTTCTTCAGGAATATCACCTGGAGGCATGTATTTCTGGTGCAAGCTCTTGCAGTGAGGATTTTGGTATATGCAAACCTGGGTTTCAGTGGTCAATTTGTTGTGTTTTTGGACCCGAATGATACCTGATATCTCAAAGGATCAATATGGAATGTTTTCAAATTTTTAGTGCAAAAAGTTCAAATATTAAAGATGTAAAATTTGTAAATGGCATTTTGTTTTGGAACCTATCTTCAAAGTGAGCATTTGATTGGAGTTCCTATACACAATATGGACATTGGAGGGGTGTTTACATGACATGGGTGTTTTAGTGAAATTTCCTGTGGCCTCTCTGACCTACAACTCACTCTTAACATCTATGGAAGGGTCTCAATTTCTTGAAATTTGAGAAAGGAAGTAACTTCAAAACTATCTTTCTGAATCTTGGCCAGAAACTTCTCCAACCTGTGCTGGTAGCTACATATGAGTACATCCTCTGTGCCAATGTTTGACATTGAAAATAATATATCCAGGATTTTTGTTGGTCAAACTCAACTCAAAATACACGCAACACAAGACAGTGAAATACAGTGTGAAAAATTGACAATGATGACACAATCTTCTGAACCACAAGGCCCAAGCATTTGAGCCAGTTTTGTACTCATGAAACCACACTTGAAATGGATGACTGTGCTTTTGGGTTTGTTTGTCAACATGGTTAAACTCAGAGGACAACCTGCAGACAGATTATTTTTCAGCAAAGCCAACATACCAGCCCTGAAAGTTTGGCACAACTGCATTTCAAAATTTCTTTTTGAAACTTCTCACCGCTGCATCACTGTTAATGACAGGAATTCAACTGCTGAAAAAGATACTAGGAACATGAAAATTTTGCAGATTTCCCTGCAGTGCTATTGTGAATTATCCAATGCTTTCAAAGCTCAAAGATACTTGAGAAAACAAAGTCACTTCTCCTCAGATAAGAGGAAGGTTTTCCACTGTTGTATTCACTCAAGGACTCTGGGGGTGCATTGGATAATCACCAGACCCTGCACTTGGATATATTCCAATGCAAATGGGACCCTTTCCTCTGTACCAGTTCCAGAATCCTTTGGATCATGACCCTCCAGTTTCTTCAGGGTGGAGTGTTCCACTGGATCACATGGGCTTGTTGAAACACACTCCAACGCTCTGTTTCTGGTAACAAAAGCTTCTGGATATTTTTATGTGAGAAATCTTGAGGGTGGTCTCAATTTGTTTCCTTTGGGCTTGAACAGAAAAATTGCTGAATATTACTACATTTACACTCAGCGGATAGTTTGGAAGTTTTCACTTGATCCAAAGTTATCTCAAAATCTCACATTTCCTATTTTAGATTTTTCAAGAAGACCAAAAAAATTATTTTGCAGACAAGCCAGCATACACATCCAAAGAACTTCATCCGATATTTATTCCCATAGACAGCTCTTTTTCTGTGAACATCACCCTCAGTTTTCAGTTTTCCCAAGTTTCCAGGATATTTCTGTGAATCTCACCACATTTCCTCTCATTGATATCAAGATAGATATTTTGTTTGTTGTCTTTGATAGAGGTTTGATCACCACTCAAAGAGAGTTGTTTCCCTTCTCAACATCACAAAAGCCAAGAAAACCTTTCTCTAACATTATTTCTTCACTCAATATTGTTTTGCAAAGATGGCTTCTGAAGGTGGATAAATTGGAACAAATTTTGATCAACACCAGGTTTTACGAATCATTTTCTATTTTTGATGGCCCTGATTTGTTCTCTGAAGAAAACCACAACAAATCCTGGGTGATCACCACCACATTTCAGTGTGTCATTCAGTTACTGGTGCACAATTTTCACAAACAATATCAACCCAACATTTCCTTTGTGGCAAAGCAAAGACAACCCCATCTTGTGATCTTTATGAACAAAGTTGGGAACAAGACAATTTCCCTTCCAAATGATAATTGCTCTGAGATGATATGTGTTCTGGTCCTCAAGTCTGCAGCCCCCTCCTTCATCAATGTGTCAATCTCGAAGTTCTCACATCATGGTCATACAGATCATAACTGTGTTTTTGGAGGATTGCAAAAGGTGGACTTCACAAACACAAGCAAAGCACAAAAGAGAGGCCTCCTCTTTGCAACAGAGGTGCTGGCTCCCAGATCAACACAGGCAGACAATTGTATTCCCACACATCTGTGATGGCAATTTTGCTTTATTGGTACCAGCACAGATGTACCATAAACACAACACTGATAATTAGCACCACATCTTGCCAGCATGTGGTCTTGGGGTGTGAAGGGGTACCCTTGAACAGAAGGTCAGAAATAGCACCCAAGGAGCATGTGGATCATGTTCTGCTTCTCTGGGGGAAAACAGTATCAGTTCCATCAAATGGGTGTTCAGTTTATCAGTTGCTGCCTGATGAGCATGCCTTTCTTGGGAGGTGGCACTGTAAAGGCTTCTGGTTGCTGGGTGTCCCTGTACTTGCATCAGGATTTAGCATGGTGTATGATGTGAAAAGCTACATTGGATCACTTTCACCCATGCATGTCCTTGTCTGCCTGAAAACAAAATGCCAATCATTGGAAACAAAGGGCAGATTTGCTGAACTGTGCACCAACACAAATGGCAAATCTACCTGTCTATACCAGACAACAAACAAGTACATATTTTATGGTGAAGACAAGGACGACAGTGGTACAAGAATTTTTATGCACATAAAAACAACAGCACCTGCAATTTCCACAAATTTTCAGTTGAAACTAATGAGTTACTTTACTGCTGACAGTTGGGTGGATGTTGCTGTGAGGAAATCCAATGCCTTGGGCACAAATTTGCTGACACATAGACTTTTCTCCAAGACTTTTCTTCTGGAAAATTTAAGAGTAAGCATGCTATTTATTTACTCATTCAACAAACCTTTTGCACTACAGGCCAGCCAGATGTTTGTTGGGCATAGAACCACAGAAGAAAAGCCTTTCAAAAATTGAATATTTGTGCAGAGAGAGCCTTGGAAGTCACAATGTTTGGGGTTATTTTGCATATCTGTGCTACCAACCCAACACAACTTGGAAATTTGAAATTTGTTTCTGTGGTTGAGAAAACATCACATTTTCCAACCATTTTGCAGGTGACAACACACCAAGTTCAATCACTGGCATTTCTACTGAAACTAACAACAAATGGAACAACACAAAAAGTTCTGCATTCCCTTTCAATGGTTGTGAAAATTAAGGTTGGGACACTCATCCCTAGGCATATTTTCTGGCAGAAGGAGAGGCTGCAGCTGAGGAAATGGATGGTAAACTTGCACTCAAGTTTCATTCACAATTGTGGTGTGACAGAAAAGTTAATGTTTGTGAAAGAACTGTGAAGAACCTGAGTATTGCAGGAACTCTTGTCTGGATTGCTCTCAATGATAGTTCTGTGACACAGGACAATTGCAAGCTGCATCATTGCTTTCTGGTGCCACTTGAACACCCAAATGTGTCATATATTCCTCTCAAGATTTTTGACTGGATCAACTCAACAGGAAAAAACAATGTTCAACTCCAGACTTCAGTGTCATCAAGCCACATGTTCTCCTGGAATGACGCTTTTTTGATGTGCAAACAAATGCAGATGAATTTGATATATTTTACCAGCACAAAGGATCTGGCTAGTCTGCTTTTCTGTAACCCCAGTCCCAATTTCTTGAAGCATGATAATGATCCAGTGTTATGCAATGCAACAGCAGTTGAGGCCATGTTTGTTCATCAGAAGGTGGTGGTGTTTCTTATTGGTTTTCCTAGCTTATGTCCTCCGGGAATAAATCAAACATATTTGCTGCATTTTCTTTCCCAAAAACCCAATTGTGTTTCTTTACTCTCAAAATTAACATCATTTGCAGGGAACTACACCAAACCTGCATCCCTCAGCTGCTGCTTTCCAACTTTATGAAAATTATCACTTTGGGGAAAACAGAGGAGTGATTTTCAGATGTTATTCATCAAAAAAGGAAACAAAACATACAAGACTTTTTGGAACACTTGTCCTGACCTGTCACATACAAAACAACTGGCCAGTAGAACCTTGTACCCCAGTATCAAACAGGGCAACTGCACAATGCTGCTTTTGTCCAACATGGCAGAAGCAGAGTTTGTCAACATAGACTGCAGTGAACAGTTGCTCACCAAAGTGTACTGTATCAACTGTGCGAGAAACTCATCTGACCATGGAGAAAGTGCCCACTTTGAAACTCAAATGCAAAGTCTGAAAATGTCTTGTTTGTTGGCACATGTGGAAATAAACAACCAGTGTATGTCACTCTTCTGGCACATTTTCACAGAAAGGAGAGTCTTTTTCCCAAACTTCATGAAGAAATCTGGATCAATGATTCAAGACAAGATAAAACTGATCAAAGTGGTTACTGTTCTGCTGCATGCTGTGTCTTTTGAAAAGTTCTCAGTTGGATTTCCCCTGCAAAACAACAGCGTGCCATTTCTGACTCTGAGGTTCCACAAACTCATGAGAACATACAATTTCCAGCACCAGGTAGTCTCAGCATTTCAACAATCTGCAGAAGGGCATGTCATCTATGTTTCTGGGAAAGTCAGTGCCACCTCACCAAACAACTTGTTTCAATGCACCCAGGGAGGACATGTTTCTCTTGTGTTTGTGTGTGATGGACAATCAAACTGCCCACGCGATATTTCTGATGAAACAAATTGCACCTTTCATTCTGCCCTGCGAAAACTAAATTATTTCTGTGAGAATAGGCCTGCGAAAAGAGGAAAGTGTTTATGTGGTCCTTTGTTCAAAGTGAAAAATCAAGACAGATGTGAAGGGGAAGTGGCAGTTTGATATTTAGAAAACTATTCTGTCAGCAACAAAATGTTTGTCAAGTGCAATGATGTGGGAACAATCTCCAAATATCTTTGGGATGATTTAGTGGCAGATTGTGAGGACCTGAGTGATGAGCCTCAACTCATGTTGTTGCTGCTTGTTGATATCCACGTGACATGTGTCAACAAAATTGAGTTACCCTGCAAGCAAGGCCATTCCAAATGTTTCAACTTCACAGACATTTGTGTTTACAGGTTAGATTCATCAAATGTTCTACTTCCATGCAGGAATGGGGGGCATCTACAGCAATGTAATGAATTCCAGTGTGGCTCCATGTTCAAATGTCCTGACTCATATTGCATTGGTTGGTCAGAAATATGTGACGGAAAACAACATTGCCCACATGGAGGTGATGAAAATTACCATTATATTTGTGGAAGAATGTCCAGATGTACATTTGCATTCAAATGCAAAGATACACACTCCATTTGCATTCACTTGCAGAATGTGTGTGATGGTCATGAAGACTGTCCCTTTGAAGATGATGAAATGGTGTGTGAACTAAAATCTGAGCGTTGCCCCGCTTTTTGTAATTGCTTTTTGTTTGCATTTTTTTGTGAAAAGAGGCCTCTTCACATAAGTGGGGCAGCATTTCCCTACATGTTTGTGGAGGTCCATCATTCTCCTGTGAACAATCTTGAGACCTTTTGCACAGTGTTCCCACATGTTTTGCTTCTGAACATTCAATACAACAACATCACTGATTTGTGCACACAAAATCTCCCTCCACTATTGTACACTGTAAATTTGTCTTCCAATCTCTTATCCAAAATATCAAGGAACTGTTTTTGTTCTTCTCACAAACTCAGTTTGCAAGTTTTAGATCTTGAACACAATTGTATAACTTCTGTGGAATCCCACTCCTTCAATCAGTTAACTCAGCTTGCAATGCTCAAACTATCTCACAACCCTTTGGAAACCTTGCCAGATGACATGTTACCAAACTCAATGTTTCTGAACTGTTACAAATGTGTCTCTCAAGCAAATAGATTCAAAGGTATTTTCAACCATACACAAACCTGAATCTTTTAGTCTGTTCACAGATGACATGCACATTTGCTGTGTTGCTCCTCCAACATCAATGTGTTCCACACCACCTGCATGGTACATCTCATGTTCAAGATTATTACCTGAAGGAGCCATCTGGATAATTTTTGTGGTTGTTTCAGGAATCACATTGTTTCTCAATGTCACATCTATACTTGCACACAATATTTCAAAAAAGGAAACTCATCATATTCAAACAGTGTGAAAGGAATTGACATGACCAACATTTTGCTGTCAGTTTATATGATTGTAATTTGGGCTGCAGATTTGTTTTATAAAGGACACCTTTTTTGTTGTGGAGATGACTTGGATATCCAGCTTTATGTGCTTCTTGGCTGGGTTTGATATCCTCTGTTTCACTTCACTAGTCCAACTTTTGCTTTTGTTCCTCTCACTTGCCAGGTTGATGATAACTGCATATCCACTGGACACCAAATTTAAGAGAGCAAGTGTGACTTTGAAAGCTAATACTGGGTTGTGTTTTGTTTCCCTGCTGGTCTCTGCCATTGTTTCCTCAGCTTTTCTGGCTGTGCCCAGAATGATGCCAATGGAAACATGTTTGCCATTTGTCAGTCCTGAAAAGTCAGTCATCACCACATCAGTAATGATCTTCACAGTTTGCACTCAGTTCTTGGTTTCATTTGCTGTTCTTCTGTGCCATATACTTTGTGTTTACTTTGTGAAAAAGTCACACCAGAAAGTGACAGCAGGAAAGCAGATCAACACTCAATCTGATACATCATTGATTCTTCAACTTGTTTGATTACAGTCACCAATGTTCTCTCATGGTACCCAACCAACATTGTTTATAGTTTGGCTGCAGTGTGGAAAACATACCAGATGAAGATGGTGATTTGGACCACAGTCACTTCAACTCCAATCAATGCTGTGTTCATACCCTTCATTTTTCTTGTTTTTTGTCTCAAAGGTAATATTTTGGGCAACTCCAGACTTGCTGCCAAACACTGGGGGCAGATTCAAAAGATCTCATGAGAAATTGTTTCACATACAGGTATCTCAGAAGACTGAAACAGCTTCCTTTTTGTACAAGTACAGATCAAATGTATTCAAAACCATTGGAGGTGTCAATTTTTCTCTTAGAACTGCTCTTTTCTTTTTTTGCAATTACATACACCCTGTGCATGTGTCATGCTGTTACAGTACATCGACTGATATCAGTCAGTCGCCTCCGCCCGGTGTGCTGATGAAATGGTTTGTGGTATGTAAATCCAGACACCGGTTTCACCTGACAAAATCAAACCAGACCAGCAGAGAATGTGGAGGTTCGATGACACTTTATGTTTCACTTTTCCCGAAAAGCGCACAGGGGAAATGGGCTTGTATGGTCAACGAGAAGACCCCAGGACAGATTTGATGGGTGGGCAAACCTTGGGGCGCTCCTTTTCCAGTCTGGTACATGAAAAATTTGTATCTATAGCACAATGTCTTGCCATGGTTCTCAGTGACAGGACTTCACACGTGGATCCACCTCCATAGCGAGAAGTGAGAAAACTAATCATCCCTGCGAAACGCCCAATATCAGTCACTTAAATTTTGCACCTGGTCATCTTCACATGGAGTTGTTTGAGACTTGCCCTGGAATTCAGGGATTGAATATTGTGGAGGTTGTAACCCCTGTCGAGGGGGGGGGGGGGGGGGGGGGGGGGGGGGGGGGGGGGGGGGGGGGGGGGGGGGGGCGGGGGCGGGGGGCGG
>JAAUXT010053401.1_pt1 | contig 37026 bp, 29 predicted proteins | sample 7278171 | NCBI WGS metagenome assembly JAAUXT01 (sample SAMN14350112, study PRJNA611818) | marine sediment metagenome | isolation source: surface marine sediment (1.8m) | place: French Polynesia: Moorea | collected 2018-08 | reverse complement strand
CCAACAAAAAACCAGCAATGAACATCACCATAGCAACCAATGACCAATTCTAAATTTTAGCCCAAGTGATTATCTATATTTTTCTCAATATACTTCCTATAACAGATATCAACCATTTCCATGCTATAAAGCCATTTATACAGACATACCCAAATTTCACCATGTCAGCCATATTGGGTTTTTGACCATAAAAACATGTAAAAGCAAAAATTTGTTCTTTTGACACTTTGTGCATCAACTACAGCCCAAAAGTGAACAAAAAAACCAAACATGACTGAAATCGAACAAATAGAACACTTTCAAACTCGTATTCACACATTTTGCCTCTTGATGCCTGTAGGTGATTTTCACCACCAGGTTCAAATCACCTAAAAAGCCTTCAGCGTCCAAAAGGGGCTTGATTCCTGCATACATGTAACCATGAACACATACTTTGGCGTTACTCATTGTTCCGGCACCGTCGGTGCACTGATGTTGTTGGATGAAACTGGGGACAATGCAATTTCAAATTGCAGCCTGGAAGTGACACACATAGTCACCGAGTTGGAGTTCGCAGACGACGTGATGAACAAGTTGTGCTTCGAAGATGATCTGTGGTGCGAAGATACAGAGATACTAGACTTGAAGTGGTTGTATGCTTGTAACAAAACTCACGAACTGGTTTCAACCGAACAGTACAAGTTGCCCGAAAGGAGAAAGGTGCGCACTGAAAATTTCCATGATTTTCGTTTCAATGTGATTTCAACGTGCATTTTCGGTCAAATTGGTGAAGCGAGCAAATGTTTTGTTCTTCAGACCACGAAAATTGCCCTCCCGAATGGAGAAAGCTTTCCTGAGTTTGCGTGTCAGAGAGCAACTCCGCTGCACCATCACAATGAAAAGTTTACGGTAAATTTCTCTGATTCGAATGTGAATTGCAGGGAATTTATGGGGTGTAGTTGTTGTACAATTGTTTTCAGAGCAGCTTGGAAATTCTCGAGACAAACGCAACATTTCGAGGAGGTGACCAGGACTACTCTCGGGCTCTTGCCTTCAGAAGAGGGTCAGCGGTGCTGAAAAGTTTACCTTTCACAGTGACGTCGTTCAGTCAAGTACAGAATCTCCCAGACATTGGGAAACATTGCAGATCAGTCATTCAGGTACAATGCCAAATTGCTTGAGCCATTTCTGGGTGAACGCAATGCTGTTCGCTTTGTACCAAATTTTCGTTGAACCTTTCAGGAAGTTCTTGAGGATGGTCACTGCGAGGAGGTAGAGGAAATCAGGAACAGTGAATGGTTTCGACTGATGAATGTTTTCACGGCCGTGTTTGGCTGTGGACCGAAAACGGCCAACAAGTGGATCAAAGAAGGCGCAACGTCCATCGCTGATGTCATAAAGGCAGAGAATATTTGGAGAAAAGAAGATTCAAAAGTGGTCATGGGTATGTACTCGTATGTTGTGTCTTTGTACTTTGAAAGGAAAAGGTTTGGTACAATTTCAACACAAGAGAATGAACTTTGGCACGTTCGTTCAGGATTGGCATTTTACGAAGATCTGAACACGCCGGTCAGCAAGTCCGAAGCTGAAGCCTTGAGAAGCTTCATCCTCGAAGAAGTCAAATCAATCGAACCGGAAACAACCGTGGAATTATGTGGTGGATTTCGAAGGTATAGTTGCCGGAATGTCTTGCTCGCTCACTGCCTGCTTACTGCTGTGCGCTTCATCTGTTAAGTTTTCTCAAATGTTTGTTGTGTATTCAGAGGCAAAATGAGTGGACACGATATCGACTTGCTAATATCGCATCCAGATGAGGGGACTGAGAGAGGCATTCTCACGCAGCTCATGGAACAGCTGGACAGAAGTGGACTCGTATTGCATGGCGGTCTCTCCCGCAGCACTTTCAGCGATGATGTTCTTCATAGCGACACAGTGTCAAACCTTGTCAGTACTATGGACCATTTTGAGAAGTGGATGGGAATTCTGAAAATCAACAACAAATTCAAAGAGAACTGCGTTCAGCAGAGTGAAAAGAGTGGAACAGAAGCCAACAAAGACACAGTTGTCCCACCAAGCTGCAAGCTCCGACAGAACGAAGGTCAATCTCCAGGTCGCTCCACTCAGCCAGACAGTGTTGATTTGGCCAAGTGTCGGTTTGAGCGGCAGCCGTCCCTTGATGCAGCTTTTCAAATGTCAAAATCTCAACGAGACTGGGTGGCGAGAAGAGTTGACCTGATTGTGTCTCCAGCTAGTCAGTACTACTACGCGCTGGTGGGATGGACAGGAAACAAACACTTCAACAGGTGAATGAATGTTATGTAGATTTTCTTTCAGACAAGAAACGTGGTGTTTGCCTCAAACGGAATATTGTCTTGCACGTCTGGACGAACTGAGTTCTTGGTGTGTAGAATAAATATTTGCTTTCGCAGATCCCTTAGATATTACGGAACAAAGAAGAAAAATATGAAACTGACAAGTCACGGTCTGTGGGACTTTACACGGGTAAGGGACGTCATCGTTTCTTTTGCGAGTGAACCCATGGAATCTTCTACACCTATTTGACGATTGCTCCACGAGGTTGTTCGCTCAGATGTTTTCCACGGCAGATTTTGAGCGAGATGGCCAACACTTCAATGCGTGAATAAACTGACGACAACACGGTTCTGACAAGAATGAACCTTTAGAGCACGACTTGTCTTTTCAGAGGCTGGCGCTGCCAGCTCGGAGTGAGCGAGAAGTGTTCGACAACCTCGGCGTGACGTACAGGGAGCCTCGGGACAGAAACTGCTGACAACTCGCGATTCTTCAAAAGAGATGTTCATTTTACACAGTTGTTCGTTCTCGTTGTTCTCGTGGCCCATTGCCTTGAATGAAGTACTATAATTTGTTGAAGGAGCCTTTATTTATTAAAATATTGTTTACATACACATTCGACGTTGCCTTTCAGCATTCTCTTCAAAAGTACATTGTTGCGTTGACACAAGTCACTGAGTTTGGCGTGTCGGTCCAGTCGTTGTCCGTCAATGTTGCACAGAAACAATATCGTTTAGATTTTCTCGGTTGGATTTAAATTTTTGGCTTCACTGGTGACAGTTACATTGCGGAGGAGAAGAAAATCTCTCAAAATCTGAGGACCAGCCAACCAGATTTTGAACATCAAAGTCCGTCCTGTGGCTGGTCCTCAAGCGTAAAATGATCTTGGTTGCAGATTTTCGGAGGACTCACCCAAAATGTTTCTGCGCAGCACAACGAACTTGTTCGTTTGGCATTCTCGTTTTCAGCAAACCCCAAAGTGGGTGCAAACAAAACTTATCACAAACACAAGTATTTTTGAGTCTTTGAAACTACTTTGTTCTGGAGCAGTAAGGCTTTCTTACAACGCACAAACCTTGAGAAACGACTGTTTTACAAAATAACGTAGAAGACTAGTCCAACTCATAAATACTACACAAAAGTTGCGCACTGCAACTGTTTCCACTGATAGAACGGAAAGCGATGCAACTGTACACCAGAAAATTTGGACTCGCCGTGAACACTGTATCCTTGAACAACCAAACCTCGACAGAAAAGTTTTGTGGCAAGAAAAGGATTGTAATTTACAATGTAATGTATTTTCTTCTCTTTGGACCGTTGAAGACGAATGATTCAGCACCATATCATTCAAACAAACGAAAAAACTAAGCTTGCTACTCTACTGCAAATAAGTTTGTACAATGAATGGACAAATATCGGAAGCAACATTGCGTAAATTCACAAGAATCTGCAGCACCACGATATGTAAAGACATCTTTGATACTTTTCAAAGGATTGTTCAAAAACTACAAAATTCAAACAGGCACGAAGGCGTTGGAGAGCGTTTCCAGAGGGTAATCGCCAGACCACACACACTACTGTGTTTCTCAACCAGTGCTCTTTCTACTGATCTGTAAAAAACATTTTAATAAACAAAGCGCTGTAAAACTGGGTCTATTTACAAAATTGTCATTGCATAATTGAATGGATTTTTTGCATAAATGGATCATCCGTACAAAAATATCCTGCATGTAGAGTTGACATGCATAAAAGTCCAGCCAGTTCCTGAATATGTACCAAAACATTTTCCATATTAGGCCTCACGCAGCGCACAATTCATCAAAACAAAACGTTCCTGAACTGCGCCACTGGTTTGATTACTTTCTTCGGCAGCATTTGGAGTCAACTTTATGTACAAAGCTGCTTCAACATAAATCTTCACAGTTGTAACCAGATTTCGCTCAAAACTTCACACCTGTCCACTCTGCTGCACCGAGGCGAACAGCTCTGCTCGTTGTGTTCAGAAAAAGTACACAACTTTTGACTCCAATGCGGCAGCTAGACAGCACACATTATGGACTTGTTTCAGTGGCAATACGGTTGAGGTTGCTAGACAAGAAGACCATGTACAAAGGCTACTTATTTAAGAAGTCTATCCCGACTTTGACACTCTTTCCTGTGGCGACGTCCAGAGCGCTGACTTTGATTTCTGTGTCACCGAAGATCATTCTCGTCTGGATCTCTCTCCGTTTCGGCAAGTTCTTTTGGTACTGAGAGTCACTCAGGTCGAGCACCAACGTGCCACATTTGCGCACACCCTAAAAGGAACGGGAAAAAATCAATACCGAGTCCAGCAGTTGAAAACAACCCAGTTCTTTGTGAAACAACGTCGAGAAAGGAACCAAGCTGTTTTCTGCTTCGTTGTGTGAAAAATGTTCTGTTGTGTGAAGAACAATTTCAGGAGTGGTGGTTGCTCGACCCCTGACAAAGGATCACTCTACGGGGCTTGGCTCGATCGCAATCATGGATCCACCGGGGCTTTCACGCCCACTGCTTCAATTAAATCTCGTTCAGGAGACAGAGACCCGGTTGTGGGTGTGGTTTATCTGAAGCGTCTGCGCTGCGGTCTACGATCTGATGAGGTGACGCCCGAGTTGTGCTGTGCAAGTCGCTTACCTTGTCGGTGATGAACCCGACATCGCTGCTCTCGGACGAGTAGATGTTGATGACGCTCTGCTTCTGCCCTGTCTTGGCTGGCGTGTAGCTGCGTAATACTGAGTCACCCAGGGCCACTGACTGGTCCGTCATGACAAACCTGCACAGCCACCAACAACTTGTCACAACCCAAAACGAGAGTGGCGATGTGTCACCAGCTGCCCCAAGTAACCGGCCATTCTTATCACTGAGATATGTCGCAAGAAAACGGTGATTTGCTTTTTTGATGCTGTGTTACTCCACACAAACCGTTTTGCGTTCATCGTGTCTTGAACCAGAGGAAGAACTTACTTGTCGAACACATCTGTGCACCATTCCACTCCGTCTTTGGATATCCGCTTTGACTTCGGGTGTTTACCCTGAAATGCCAACCAAACCCGACTACCTTGAAAATCGGTCAAGTTTACCAACCCTTCGAACAAAATATCAACGAACAGCTCTTGTTGGATCGAAGCAACAAAAGGCCAGCTGCCTGACCTTGATAAACCGGTTGAGGACTCCGACACCGTAGGTTTGCCTGGATTTCCTCACGTGGACAACAGTTGGATCCAAACCAAAGAGCACAGCACCTGCAGAAAGAAACCGCGTCACACATGACTCCTTTCCACTGAAACGGAAATCGTACTTTCTTTTCTGTCTGATAAGGCGAAAGTTGCTCACACGTACCTTTGAGAATCGTAAGGGCTACATCTTGTGGAATGATAATTTTCAGCAGGTGGCCGAACTCTTGCCGCAGTTCCTGTTGCAACATCGGTGACTCGGCGAAGCCTCCAACCAGGAATATGTACTTGATGTCTGAGATAAATATTGGGAGAAACATAGAAGTTCACGCAGAAATTTGCATGAGTGAAAACTTACAATGAGAAATGCTACAAGAGATCGCCCGAATCGTGCCAAGAAATGAAGGGGAGATTCTGGTTTTCTTTTGCAGGTGGAATCTCCAAATTTGTTCCTTCCAGACTCTGAGAAAACTTTCAGTCAAGTCAGAACTGGGATTGGTTCTTGCCTGTGACGTTGGGTTTGTTGAGCACGTCGGCCACGGCCTTCTTGATATCCTCGACGGTGGAACGGAAGAGCTGGCGCATGGCGTCGGGCATGAGGCGCAGCATGCCTTGCGAAGACCACCGCACGTCCATGTTGTTGTACTTGCGGATGGCACTCTCCACCTGCGTTCCCTGCAATCACGAGGCACACCTCAGTGTCACGCATGTACGAATTGCAGTTCAACCGGGAAAGAATCAGTCACGACGACAAAATTTAGACGTCGTCTTTGCCTTGTCCACAAGGAGAAACACTTTATGCGGCCGATGGTTTCACGCACAGGAACGAAAACGGACGTGCACGTAACGAACTGAACAGTGGACAGCTTTTGTGTGTGCACAACTGCAGTCAGGAGTCCACACGTGCGGGTGCACTGATTCACAACTTAACATTTTCACAAGTTGTCCAGCACATCGAAGTTTAACGTGACAATCGGAGGAAGAAAAGCAGTATCACAGCCTCAGACATAATCTCTGAAAAGCACTCGTGTGTGTATTTCGCGCGTTTGCACCCTTAGTTGTGAGTCAATCTTGTAAGAATCACGTCTTCTACTGTGTGAAACTTGATGACAATTCAGAAACGGAGAAACATTTATGGCTGCAAAGCAAAGTTGTTCTGCTTCTCTGTACAGATTTGAATGAAAACTGGCGGCGATGCGATTCACGGCGGGGGTCCTTCAATCCTTTGATTTTGAAGCGAACAGGAAGACCTTGAATTTTTCTGTTTCAATTTGAACGCAAAGCAGGAAAACAAAAATATAATGCCCCTGAAACCACAGTACAAATCAAAACACCAGCCTTAACTTTCTAACGCCATGGGGAGGATGTCCCACCAAACCACCCATAACAAGAGTACCGAAATCTTTTTTGAACGCGGCTTCTCTTCTTGGAAATCAGAAGATGAATCTGAGGAGGAGGAACTACTATCTGAGTCGCGACTCTACGAAACAAATGAAATGTTGAACAATTACTCTATTTGAAAACATGGAATACGAAGTACGACATAAAAGCGTCAATTCTGCATACATCATACCAATGTAAATATGATGTTCGGATGATTAACCAAATCAGTAACAGTGAGAAAGTTACTGGTTACAGCAATCATGCATCTCGAACAAAAAGGCCACACAACTGGAAAATAATAAGTTTTCCCAACTTGAGAGCTTGTTGTAACTTACAAACATACTGCTTCGAAATACGATTCCTTGCTCAAGCTGCACAAGTGTGACACAAAAATACATGTGTTACGATGCTCAGACTTTTGTAGTAAATTTCGTCGAGCTTACTCGGGCGAAGTAACGTTTTCCGTTTTCTTGCCGCGCACCAAAACGACAGTTCAAAAACACTCAACTTCAATTCATTTCAAAAGAAGAAAAACAGGATCAGTGAAAACCACAAAGTACAAGTTGCCAGAACAAGTTCCTTGCCTTCTGTACAAAACTGTTCTGAAACGTATGAAGGAAACTTGTTTGTTCGTACCCAGACTGAAAATCAGAACTGTTTTCCGACACATCTGCCGTGTCTCTTTGCTGGTGACACCTGAAAATCTTTGAAGTAAAAACGTCTCTGCTGCAAGAAAGATTCATCAAGGTCACTCACTGTGCGGTGTACCAAGCGCCGCCTGAACGCACCTTGTACTTCTTGTAGTAGTCGATGAAGGAGAAGGGCAGTGACACGTTGAGCGGGTTCGTCTTGTGCGGCGTCGCTGCGCGCTTGCGGGACTCGAACGCGATCATGAGGTCGACGTAGCCAGCCGGGCGGTGATGCTTGAAGGTGTTGATGAAGTCCTGGCCGAAGATGGCGACCAGCATCTTTTCGAACTCCAGGTCCACTCCTGCAACATCCCGTTAACAGCGCGTGTCACATGTTTTCTCGTTCAGAGTGGCCATCAAATTTACAACATCGCTTTTGGGTGTCGAAAGAGTTTGACTGGACATGGTGGCTCCTTGCACATCAACAGCTCCAGGCTGAAAGTCCTGCGGTTGATCCAGACGGCAAGCTGAAACCAACCACACTCACCGACAGAACCGTACGGTCCTCCAGTTGCCTTGTAGAGTTCGACGATGTTGCCCTGCTTGGACTCCAGTTCGTGCACAGTGATGTCGACTGTACCACCACCACAGTCCACGACCATGTACCGAGTTCCTGTGGACCGAGAACGTCAAATAAACTGCTGTGTGTAATTGAAGAAAATGGCGCAAAGCAAAGTCATTTCACAAGAAACACCACCTGATTTACTTTTCTGCTTGGAAACAAAGCACCAAATAATAGGGTGATCAATGGATTGCAAACAAACGTCTGACGATTATGCAGTCTCTACCGCTAAATCTGCATCCGTTTTTCAAGCAGTATTTATCAATCCACGAATTGCCCAAATTTCTCAATTTGCACCAAGAAACTTATTGACACTCACCAAACAGGCAATCAAAGAAACTCATTATTTCAATATGTGTTTGACTCAAAAAAATCAAAACACAAAGCCCTGTGCAACTTCCTCTAACTTCTACACTTTCTTAACGAGTCACCTGGTTCGAAATCTGCGACGAATGTGCCTCCAAAGGAAGCTGCCGACAAAAAAAACCATTGACGTTAGTTGGCAACACCAAGTCACGAGTAAAGAACCAGCATTTGCCTTTCCAGCTCCTTTGCTCTTGCGAACTCTTCAAAGAAGCAGACCGGGCAAATGACCAGTTGCGTTGCAGTTCACTGCTTTAGTGGCACCTGAACCTCCCTGGTTCAGCCTTCCTGGACCCTTGGTCAGACAGGACGCACCTATGCTATTGACTTCACTGCCGACAGTGAGCGCGTCCGGGGTCAGGGGGTACACATCTAACACCGGCTCGTCATTGAGGTCCGCTGAAACATCCAGGAGAGGCGGAGGAGGAGGGGGCGTGAGGGGGCTTTCTGGAAAAAGACCAAGCAAAACAAAAGCATGCCAACTGCATGACCAACCAATTGATGTGTCAATCTTTGGCAAACTCGTATTTGCAAACTCGTATTTGCAGAGCTTTCGCAAAACCGCAGAAACTAAATTGTGAAACTGTTACAAAACAGAACACGTGTCACGATACAAACACAAGAAAATACAAACACACGACAAAATCTCAGTTTGGTCAACGGAGACTTGCAAGCTCATTTGCACAGCAAATGTGATTAGAAACACACTTGAATTACAAACGCAATTCCAACGTTGAGTTTCTCAATCGTTTGGGTGAAAAGACGCACGCACCCGCTGTGATGTCGTCGGAGAGTTTCTCCATGCTGATCGGCTCGAGCGTTTCCCCGCGACGCAGCGTGTTGAGCGGCGTCTGCACCGGTTTCTCCGGCACCAGCTGGTGCATGCGCAGCTTACGACAGTAGATAGAAGCTGCCTCGGGCTCCAGGGCGATCAACAGCTGGTCCGGGTAGTCCGAGGACGCGATGCCAGCCTGCAACAGACCCTTCGTTGTCACCCTATTCACTGTTCAGTCACTTTGAAATATTGAAGAAATTCTTGGAAATTTCAACTCAAAAGCCCGACACGCACCTTGTAGGCGGCTTGGCGCATGAACTGCTTGGCGGGCTGCTTCCAGATGGCGGGCACCGTGATCACCCAGCGCACGTCCTCGTTCAGGATCTTGGTGGCCGACTGGTCGCTCAGCTCCTGCAGCGCGTGTTCCTTGAAGAAGCGCAGAGCGTGCGAAAAGACCTCCATGGCCGGCTTCTGCGCGCCGTTCGTCGCCGTCAGCTGCGTCTCGTGGTTCAGGTCCTGCAGAACAAAGTGGAGTCGTCACGTTGTACCCAGGCTCCACTGGGTTGGAAAACCAGGTCATGCCACACAGGCAAGGTGACAAAAGTTGTTCACTTTCCCCCAGCGTTTCATTCACACCGGTACGTTTTTCAAAGCATTGTACGAAGATGGACACTGAGGATTTTTATTCAGTCGGTGTCGCTGTGGCAATACGAACCAGTGAACAAACTTTGAACAGTGTATTGATGCCTGGCTCAGTCTGTTTCACAAGCATTGCACGGGGCACAAACACTGGCTTATTTTCTGCCACAGGATCCCAAACTGAGCTCAAAGCACAGAGGACAGTTCATCTTCCACACAAACACAGTCCGGCGCCTGACACCTGTGCAGTGTTTGATTGAGTTGGACGAAGATTGTTGATCTCGTTATGCAGGTTACGTGGCAAAAATGTAAACAAAACGGCTCGCGTGTTGACAAAAGTTGCCATGGTAATTATGCTGAACGGAATTCATTGACAATTCAAAGGCCTCGGGCAAAGTAGTGCTCTCATACTTTCACGTAACACGACATTGCGAACCTGGTTTGTCGCGTTTGTGTGTGAAACGTTGATTTGTAGATCTACACACCAGAGGGTCAGTGTCATTTGATCAACCCGCCTGCCTGTTGATCACGACTGGGCGACATTGAGCATTGGTTCGTGTGCGTTCCAAAACGAACAAGTAAAAACTTGCTCTTTTCACACTATTTGTCAACTGTTTTTGCAAATACCTTCTTATCACAAATTTGCTTTCAAACCGGCAAGTATACAATTGTTTATGTGTTGTTGAGATAAATGTTCTGTTTGTGTTGGGAACAAAGAGAGATTGAAATTTCGTGGTCCTCTCAAGGTTGCACAAAAAGTGCCACACGAGTTGATCTGTACAAACCACTTGATTGCAGTGCAATTCAGGAACACCTTCTCAAGTGCGGAGAGGAACAAAATGCTATCAATTAGTTACTGGACCTGACGTCCCACAAAGATGCGACGCACACTCGTGAAACCGCCCTTGCCTTCTTCTAACGCGTTGCTTCATAAAATCTTGTCTCCAAACGGCGATGTTGCGACGTTGAGTGATGAGAAGATCCGTTCAACACAACAAGCCATGTGAGGCAATGTATGCATGCCACGCTCTGCAACACTAATGATCAGTTATCAGAACTCGAGGTTTGTTTTGCCAAAACAATCGCAAATCTACCGTAGTTCACAAACTGCCAACCCTCCAATCTGGTGCACAGAACAAACACATGCGTACGACAAGAGAAGACAACAAGCTGAGAGAAACAACTGACTTTTTCGTCAGAGGTGAATATATCTCAGCTACTGGAAACTCACGACTGAATGAGTCTTGGAAACATTTGGAATACTTCAGTGAAAGAAGTGCAAGTTTGGATTGTGTTCTGATCCGCCAGCAGGTCTCCAGGAGGTGCAGCCCTCTTGTGACTGCAATGTGCGAAGCTGCACCGATGCAGTTCGCACTTCTGCTACTTTTGACACACGTTCACCAAAAATAATTGCTTGTTATGTTGGACCCACCCACAGCGAGAAGAAAATGAAACAACTCATCCACAACGACATTTCTGAAGATAATGCAGCCAAATGATTTCATTAAAAAGTCACACGGGGTGGCTTCATCCCTTGTTGCCAGCTCTGCGGTTACTCTCTTTGGATTCTTTCATTTCGTGTCTGTTCCAAAACTCGTGATTTCGTTGCACGAACTTCAAACGTTTGGCAGCTTTACGCTGTTGTGTTGGTTGCCTCGAAAAGACAGAAAAAAATGCCACGCGTGCGAAGACAACCCCAACCAGGTGACTGTCCCAGTGAGCAATCAAACTGCCACCCACCCTCCAACAATCACCCTTGGCTGGTGACATGCCCCTGCCGCAAAGAGCGACCCCCTCCCAAATCAGACAAACTCCTTCCCCATGACGAAAAAACACCCCATAATCAGTGAAAACCCCACAGTTGGTGAAAACCCTGAAAGATTTGTGGCCCTCACGGGGTTGGCAAAACTCTGAGGCAGGTGAAGCTTCCGATATTTGGTGCACCTTCCCCAGTGTGGTTGCCACCACCCTCCCAGGCAACGTCACACGCGACAAATGTTTGCTACCTCACTTCTTTCTTATTTCTTTGATTTGGAATGTTCCTTCCAATCTCAACACCCTGCCACAACACGGTAATTTGCTTGTGAGTATCCTTCCTGGATCTGTCTCGCGGAAAAGGAAGAACACTTGGAATAAATCTGCCGCAGGCCGCAGAGAAACATCTACAGCCTTCTGATCACCAGAAGAACTTCAGTGGAGGTTTTTGTATTTATTTTGGTAGGAACTTGGCATATGTAGTGATACACGATGTTTGCCTGGGGCCTCTACGTCGAAATATGATAATCATATGCAGTGAGAATACATACACACTGCGCACCCACACCTAATAGCTAATATCAACCGGGATAAAACAAAAGCTATGTTGCACTAATAATCAGAGATATGAGCCAATTGAGAAAGTACACTGATCAATTAGTGTCTGAAGGGTCTCGCGTCTGTTGGTACGCGGGTTGAACTGTTACGCAAGCTGGGCTGGAAAAGATTCGGTGTCTGATGTGTGCATTTTTTCCAGGTCAAAAACCAGCTTCCTCGGCTCTACCGCGACGCCTCAGCACCTCCATGTTGCCACCACAGCGCTACACTGTTTCCAAACCAGTTGCAAACGACGAAAACAATTCAATTGAAGTAGAGACAACAGTCCAGGCGATCCAAACTCCCTGGCGCCAGGATTTGTGTCGAAAATTGACGTGGGACCAGCGCACGCATCTCTGAACGACGCCATTCGTCATGTCACTGCTTGAAGGAATTTTGGCAAGCAAACGGTCAGGTCACTGCAGTTAGCCGCCCATCTCTCCTTGATTGCAATGCAAATGTTGACCACAAAGCCCAAAAGAGGAACTGATTATCAAGGAAATTTGGTGAAGGGGTGTCGTTTTGCATCGACTTCCCCCAAGCAATCTGGCGAAAAACACGATGAATTCAGCGTAATCTTCTCGAACCTCCCTCGAATCCACAAACACGTACCGAAGTCGTGCTGGGTTGCACGAATTCAAGTCCGATCACCTGAAGGGACCAGGCCAATTTCTTCCACTCTGTCGACTTTCTTGTCATTTACCGCAAATTGTTCACACAACATTTGGTCCGTTTGCAAGTCAAGCAACCAATCTTGTAGTTGTATTGTTCCAAGAACGATGCCCCAGCCCAGACATCGCTCCGCATACTTTCAATTCACAACCCACGTCCGTGCTCTGGTGCGGCTTTGCCAAGCAAACTGGTGGTGGAATAACTTCTGACAAGGAAACAAACACCACAGAATGAGACAAACCCCGGCGTGACGGAACTGGAAACAATGCAGAACATTGACACCAAATATTTGTGTTGGCGTCCTGGCCACGCGTAAAACTACAAGAATCTGGGCGAGTTGCTACCCGGAGATTGAGAAAGTCAAAGTGAGGAACCATGTTGCTTGTCCTTCAGTCAGTCAGACTGCTGGAGCCATTGATCATTTTACGTCTTCACAAATCATCTCATCGTTGACCCGGAGCATAAAACTTCAATTGCACACAACCATTCTCGATCTTTGAGACGTGAATGAGGGTTGTGCGAGAACCATTTTTCTTGCCGAAAAGGGGACCGGGCTGTGTGTCTTATCAACCTTTGAATCTTGAACCAACTTTTTTCCTGTGATTCTGGGATTGGACGCTCTCCGACAACCTGACAAAACTGTTCAGACTGAGCGAAATGCGAGTATATATCACGTCAGGACTTCAACCACAAGCGGACGAGGATCCCACAACCACACCAACAGAACCAGAATGTCCCGTCTTCTTTCTTGAACATCACCAAACACAGGACGAGTACCGGGAGACGCGGGACTGACAAGGCTTGAGTCAACTCGGCCGAAATACACGAACAGCTGTGTAACGAATGCACCGGATAATTTCTCAGCTTTTTGTCACTTGATGTATCCGCGCCTTACCAGGCGCCTCATATGACACTTTGGGCTGATTTATGCTGCCATGTGACAATTGTGAGACATATTCAAGACGACGCTCTTGCATTGTAATTATAAACAATCGCATTTCTTGTGCTTGCAGCACTTGGATATCCCACGGCTCCAGAACAGCCCTCACTCCAAAGCGCAACTCTGGCAACTTTGGATTGTGAAAACTGGAGCTTTGCACAACAATTAACCTCAGACGAAGAGAGATTCATTGTCGGAGTCTCGCGTTTCCTGCACCCGTACCCCACTGACCTCCCCAACAAGATCTCCATCTCGTTGGGCCTCCCACAAGAATACGACGTGGTAGCACTCGTGCCCCAGAGCTTGACACGACAGGCGTTTCTTCTGTAAATATTAGCAATTCCTTGAATGCCTCAACCACTTGTTCCTGGCTCGGTCACCAGTTGCAAGTCTCCAAGGTTGTCCACGACGTTCTCTTCAAAGCCCAAAACATCTCTTTTGAAGAGAACTGTTCAAAATTCACTGAATGAAAACTGATGTGCCGTACGAGCTGAACTCATACAGACTGACTGTCAATGTGTTCTATGACAACAATTTGCACCCAAACACCACATAGCTGCGTCCCGTAGCGCCTGAGTGACGACTTGTCACTATGATGCAGCCCATTAACATTTCACCGCAGCGTGACCTTAACGATCACCACGCTGTCCTCCACTGCTGACTGTTTTATGGACGCAATGTTGGTGCGTGCCTGCTCACAAAAAGGGGCGCTCAATGCAACAACCTTGTGTTTTGGCGGAGTTACTCCACTCTGGTTTGAAAACCGCGAGGTCTTGGCGTGCATACTTTCGGCAGGTCAGTAGGTCAAGGGGCACAAACTCCTTCTGCATCTGGAATCTGTCAATCTCAAGGTCACAAACTGATTCCTCGTACCCACAGAAAAAGTGTCAAAGCCGCACATTCGCTGTTTGCCCAAAGCACTGTGACGCGCGAGTAAAAACCGCTTGACGAGCACAAACCTGAAGAATATTCGCACGACAGAAACAAAACAAAACACGTGTCTTGCTCCAGGCTTGCAAGGCCAATTACCAAATTTTACTACCTTCACTTCAAAACTTCAAAGCTGAAGCACAGAGGCTCCAGGTTCCTCTTCAACTTCTCAACGTGTTTCTTGGGTGGCCACGTTTGTGCAGACACTGATGGAAGGCTTGAAGCAGTGATACCCTGTGACCCAATAGCCACACCCCTGTGGGGTGTGCGGCTCCCTGCTCAGTTGGAAAATACTTTTCCATCGAGATCCAGATCATTCCAGGTCGGATCCCCACAACATCAATAGCAGCTCATCCCAGGGACCTCACCCGGGGTTGCCTGGCTGTGGAATGGCTGTGGTAAAGATAGACAAGAAAAATCCACTGGTCTTCACTGTTCACCCTCGTTCGACATGAACGCAAACATTCTCCGAACGCGCACTTTACCACGCACAGAACAGATTCGTAACTGCAACCCTTCATCTCTTCACAAGGATTGTTTCAAACTGATGCTTTCTTGACCACCACTTGTTCGGTGTCAACATTTCTCCTTGTTTACTTTGGGCGGTACCTTCTGGAAGCGATTTGGACCCCTCTGGTGCCCCGAATGGAAAAGATACCATTCTCATGAGACCGAATCGCCTGGTATATTCCCGCAGTCTGCCACCTGATGCGGTGACCACAAAGAGACTGAAGAAAGGATGAACAATTTTCAAGTGCCTTCAAAAAGAGGACACTGAAAATGTGTGCGTTGCACACAGCTGGATGATGCGACAGTTCTTTCTGGGCGCCACAGTTGACGCGAAAATCTCCCGCAACTTGAGTCAAAAACGCGACCATGAAATTGGCACATTCTTGGGAAAACAATGACAAATGCTTCCCAGCTTCGACACGAAGAAATGCATTCCACAGAACCGCGTCTTTTTCTGCCGACGACATGTATCCGCGGTCTCGGTATCGTTCACACGTCACACGTGTCATGATTTATGTCGCATATTTTCGTAGTGTACCGAGCGGGTGCATTGTTTGTACATCGGATACTCCAGGTCACAACAATGTCAACATTTCTCTCATACCTGACCCAAAACACCGTTATTTCCAAGTCGACTTTTGCTCACATGTTGCACCCAAAGTTCTTGCCAAATCTGCAAGTTCACGCAGCTGGGTCACGCAAGGAGCGACTGGAATGGGTTTGTCTCTCCGAAGCAAGAGCGTACGAGCAACAAGAAAGCAGAGCTCGTACACAGGTCTGTCACCGAACTGCATGTTTATAAACCCGATGTGTGACCCTTTACTGCATGTTCTTCAATCCCCCCTCAAATGTGACGTTCTTCTCATGTAATTTTGTCCAGCTGCATATTTGTCCTCGGACAAAAGAGATTGTGTACGGTTGTGGTACGGTGTATCTGATTTGTATCATGTCCCTTGTGTGGTAACATTAATTGGCGTGTGCACAACACAGGCTGTCCCTTTCAGATGCACCTTCTTGTGCAAAAGGGACGTTCTGGAAAGAACCACAAGAAGATGCAGCTCCAGCGCACAGGCCAAGCGGTAGACAAAACTGTTCTGTTCTTTCGTCTCGTTGTGTGTCTTGAGAACAGACCATTGCACAAATAGGACCTGACCCGACACTCGTGTCAATTTACACGGATGTGGAATGGAAGACGGAACTGTCCATGGGGCGCGGCTTCAGCTTTGCTGCGCTGGAGGATCCAAGAGTGAAGTGAGACGCGAGCTGGGAATGCAGTGCAGCACATCAGGGATCTGTGATCACCTGGGAATCTGCCGATGTTTGACGTCTGTCAGAAGTTGTCAAGGCTCCCAATAAATCCTCCCCGTTGCTTCGCAAGGATTCGCGGTGAGCCAGCCCCAGTGATCATCGCACTGAGAGAGACCACAACCATCGAAAGAACCCGGCATGGAATGAGATGAAAGAACTCGTTCCACAGTCAAAATAGTTGGTCTGCACCAGTGCTTTCTCGCGTACGTTCTTGGTCTGCACCCACTTTGTGTCATCACCGAACAATTCGAGGGCTTGTGAAGTTGTGTTGTGTTCGAAAGAAGTTGGAGTGCAAGTTTCATTGGTGCTGACAAGAGCGACACTTCGAAGGTTTGAAGACCCCAGTCCGTTGACAGACGTCCACTTCACGATCCATTTCCGAGAGATTTCTCCTTCTTTCCTTTTGTCTGGCGAGAGCAAAGATAAACCACCAGGCAGCCATTGCCGTCTCCAATTGATGGACAAACTGCAACCTCGGGCCAATAACCAACGAAATTTAGAGACATTTTGTTCACACAGGAGGTGTCTCAGGGGAAAATCTGGGAGTTGTTTGTTCGGGAGAACACCTGTCAAACAGCCCTCTCTGATGGTGTACAAATCTCTTAACCCAGATAAATCGCGCGTTCCATCGAATAGTTGATCCCGGGGGAACTCAACTCACATGAGATCAATCACAAAAACGATCTGCCTGGAGCCGATACAGGTGATTTGTTCCCTCCGGGCTGGTGAATTCAGTATTGTGCGCGTCTGAAGTTTGACGAATATGCTGGCTGAACACGCCCGAGGTCAAAAATTTTGGGTAGGTTTCTATGATTTCTCCACGTTCTTGTGAAGTTCACAAACATCGCTGGGACTTTTTTGGGTTCGCACACATTCAGCCGAACATTTGCAACATGAGAACAAAAAGAAGTCTCGTTGTGGAACACGAACTACTTGACGCACACAGCTTGTCTAATTGCCAACCTGCAAACTACATCATCGTGGATCTGAAACGCCTCAATGTTTTCGTTCATCTCGTTGGCTACGTCTTGTTTCCAGTACATCTGAACCACGACCTCGACCACGTCCAACAACCAAAGTATCGTTCTGCAGTTTTGTGTCTTCCTTTTGCAGGTCAACTTTCAACAGCAGTGGGCACAGAGAGTAGGAAGAATTTTGGTCGCCACAGGCAGAGGCGTACCTGTTCCTGCATCCTGTGGTTTCTGAGAACTATTTTGTTTGCAAACAATTGACTGCAGGCTAAAGTTTGGATGTGCGCGATAAGGCAAGTCGGGCACAATACTTACACACTGAGACGCTATTGGATCAATTTGAGCCTTGTTTTCAAAACAGCAAAAGACCGGAGCGATCCAAGTTCGAGCAATGAAACTCAGCTGAAAGCATCATTTCCAGGCTTGAACCTGTGTTTTTCTTCTGGTTCTTTTTTCCAGGATCTGGAGGTGAGTGAAAACACGTCTACCATGATGCCAGTTCAACAGGGCTTTGCTTGCCTCGTCTTCAACCACGAACTCCATGTGGTGTGGGTGGATGAGCGATGAAGCAGAGCTACCAAGCCTCGAGCAGTTGTGCCACAAAACATCGAAACCAACGAAACGTCGGAGGTAGTCGCAACTCTGAAGCTCAGTAGAGAAATAGAACCTACTGGCCACCCAAACATCACACAACATACAATGTTCGAGTAACATGTGAAAAAAGCAAAACAACATTTGTTCCGGAATTCAACCCCATCACGCACCGCTTTGCAGCAACACCTGCGCCGATTGTCTGGCGACCTTTTCAGCTCCGCCGACTCCCCGATAACTCGGGGCCGCGTCTGTTGCGGCACGTGCACGAGAAGCGCGTGGGGAGCGCACGGGCCCCCGGTCGTAATTGTAACGGACGTTTGCGCTCCCCATTTAACAGAGATCACTCTCCACGCAATGCGAATCTCAGATGGCTATGATTACTCATCTGCAATCATCTGTGAAGCGTCCGTGCTATCCCGTACTGAGTGAGACTTCGCTGCTGGAACAGACCGAACACTTTACGAGTGTTCGTCCACGTTTCTCGTGCATGCGGACAGTTGATCAACCAGTGAAACACATATGAGGTCTGTCCACGAACAAATTAACCTGTTCTTTTTGCCCCCAGTCAACAAAACGGTTGGTGTGGCAGATCTGGTCCCATCAGTTAGTGAGGCTTTGGCCCCACCAGTTGGTGTGGTGAATCTGACTTCACCAGTTGGTGTGGTGAATCTGGCCTCACCAGTTGGCATGGTGAATCTAGCTTCACCAGTTGGCATGGTGAAACCAGGTAGCCTCACCAGTTGGCGTGGTGAATCTGGCCTCACCAGTTGGTGTGGTGAAATAATCTAGCAATCAAGTTTGTAGTTTGTCAAAACCGAGGAACGGGAACTTCGTGGACGATCCACGTACACACACACGTACACACATGATATTCGTTGCGCCTTTGCTACTGAGCCAGGACTTGCACATTTGCATTGTCTTGAACGATGCAACCACTGGTATCATCCCACAAAGTGTTTGGTGGTAATGTCTCCATTCATTACACCCAAGTGGATGTTTATCAGATCCAACAATGTTTTGTCAACAATTGTTGAGGTATCTTTCCAAGAAAAAATGGTGAAGGACAATCACAAACAAAACACTTTCAAATCATTCTTCGCACTGCAGGATCGACCTTGGTCATTTTCAATTTGTTGTCTTGGGAAATCGTCTTCGGGAATGAGAATGGTCCATGTCGCTCCAAGCATCGAATGATCCCAGGTGAAGTACAGGTCAGCAACATATGTGTCCGTGTTCAATGGATTCGGATGTCAGAAGACAACCGAGAACAGCACACTACTGGAGCGAACTGGACAAAATACGATAAACCAAAGCTGAGCAAGTACTGGGCGTTTCATCCAGTGCGGTTGGTGCATGTAAACAAGAACCCACTTATTCCACGCAAGATAGCGTCTTGCATTTCACTGTTTACATCAAGCTATCATGGTTAGATCAAAGAACCTAATTACTGTGCTTTCTCTCCGATAAAGTGGATCTTGACGAACACGCCGCAGTTACCAGATAACCACCGAAGAAGTGTGTGAACAAACAACATCGTGTGGATCACACGGCGACTGATATTTGTGCAAATCATTTGCATTTGTTGAAGCAATGATCTTGAACTTTCGATTGAAAACTAAACACAATTGCCCATTTGTTTCACGAACGCAAAGTCCCTCAATGAGGGCCAAAATCCTCGACTCGATCCGTCACTGTTGACTGTCCTTCACCCAGTCCACACGGTCCTCGAGTAACAACTGGGTTCCTTCGAAATCTTCGAGTGCAAAATGGTGAAATAGCCTGTGCACTCTGTGAGGAAAGGAGAGAGGGACGAAGTGAAAGAAACTGGGCACAGGGCAGGGAAAAGTTGTCTCACTGAAATAGCAGGCAGATGGCTGTCTCATCAAGACACGCAGATTGTTTTTCAGCTTTTCCATTTCACAAATGGGCTTTGTCATCCAACAATAACCACCCCACAGTTCCACTCACTTTTGTCCGCTTTCATGTTCAGACAACCAAGTGAAACCTCCGAAACAATGCCATGTGTCAAAGCGTCCGTTTCAATCGCTGAGAACAAGATGGAATTTCGAAGGGCTGGAACACATTTGTTTGACAGGCTCTCGGTTTCACAGCCACTTGTGTAAAAGTTGGAAAAATATTTATCCAGAAGCCACAGAAAGATTGTAAATCCTTCTCGATTTCGACACTTGACCGTCTTGTTCCTTGGATTTGTTCTTTTCTCTTGTGCTGGCTCGTCCAGAGCCAATTTCGCCGAGCATCCTTAGTTTTGTGAACTGGTCCAGTTTTCTTCTGGAAGTGGCCACGATCAAAACTTGCCGAACACCTACCGTCTGGATGAATTTCTCTTCACCTGCTTTTTGGAAATTCTATGTGAGCAATGATTTTGCAGATTTGCCAGTGAGCGCTCCTCTATATTTCTATTGCAGATCAACCTGCACAGAATAACAACTGGAGGAGTCGGGGCTGTTTCCCCCTCTGCAGGTGATGATAACAATATCTTTGAACCAGAATCTGATCATTCGCCTTGCAAACACGTCTCACTTGTGCCACAACTGGAGGCACATTTCACTGGTCTTTTCAGTTCTTGGTGCAGGTGCAGATTTTCCGAATGAAGCCGATAGCGGGAAGGTTCACTTGCTGGTTTTGCCAAAAACGAAGGAAAACACACGTGCACCAACGCTGAAATGCACAGATATTTTCTGAGGCCAAAGAACAGCAAAGAGAGTTGTTTTCTTCTGGAGAGCAACAACAAAAGCAGCTCGGCCGAGTCTTGCAGATCTAAGACGTGCCCTTGTCAACAGGTAAAGCAAAACTGTGATCACATCCAACACAGACAAGGGAAAAAAGTCGCCCAGGGCCGGGTTTTTGTATCTGAACTGCCGCTTCGGAACTTGAGCGCTTCTCCAGCACAACCTGGCCGATCTCTGCACCCACCGCCTGTGAAGTTCTGTTTTGGTTTCACTGGCTTTACCACCTGTTCACAAAGATTATAATGATTGATGTTGATTCAGGAGGAAATCAGATGGTTCTACAGAAAGTGAGGAACACGCTGCGTTGCGGGCATGCCCTGCGTCAAAGAAACCAAAACACTACGCATGACTGCAAGGAGCGCGTGCAGATGCAGGTTGCTACCAGCAGGTTGCACACGAGCACGAAAGAATTGCCTTTGCCTTGCCGGAAAAAGAAACCGTGGATAAGATGAAGGTCAAGAATGCTTCTGTCAAACAGCACGAAGTCGAATAAAGAAAGACGAATCGTGGTGCAATTAAGGGGCCAATCATCCAGGTTGATCTCAGGGACGAGGTGACCTGTTCACAAAAAGCACAAAGCAAAAGGTCTTCGCTTCGGTGCATTATTTTCTGTGCATTTCGGTGCAGATTTTTTTCTGTGAACAGGAAGTTTCAAGGAGCAGTTTCGTCGTTGTTGCTCGTGTTTTAGTTTTACCCACAGAGTTACTTGGTGCAGGAAATTCAAACCTGCACAGCAAAGATCCACCACCGACTGTGTGCACACCAACCAAAGATGGACGTGGTTGTGTCAGGCACCAGGAATATCCCAAAGGCTTCTCTTGATACTTGGACCAACGCCCAACGTTGATCACCGGTGTCCGAAGGTGAGAATCTGCATTCACGACGGATGTGCTCAGTGCATTTATGTTGCACTTATCCTGCATTTATGATTCGGGATCATCTTTGATCGCGTGTTAATGCTTCACCTGAGGTGCTTGTCGCAATCTCAGAATGATAAGTGAGCATCATCTATCAGCCATAAACGCACACAACATTAGACACCGACTGCATTGCATTCTCAACTCCAACGAACCATGTCTTCACTCAGATGACAACAACAAACAAAGAAAACGTGAACGCCGTTCTCGCATCGCTCCTGTATGTAACGTGTACACAACAACCAGCCCTGCTGCCAAAACTTCGCGAGCCCGCTTTCAAACTTAACCACAAATCTGTTTCAGATGTGCAACTGAAGACAATCATGTCTCATGCGTAAAACAATTGCTACCCACACCGACATTTTTGTTGTTATGCGTCAGGACTTGCCACAGCCTTTCCTTGAGAAAAATCTGTTTCCAATCTGTCGATTCATGTCTCAGGAACTTGCAACGAACAGATTGTTTTTGCACCATTTGAAGTTTTTGCCACCAAGTATTTGGCATGCTCCACTTTGGTGGTGTCCAATCTCAAGAGACAGGCATTCATCTTGTTCTTCAGACCAACTCGGTCACTTGCCCTTGAAAACGTTGAGACGCGCAACACAGAACTCATGGAACAGGATTCTTGCGATCCTGGTTGACCAAATCATGTCGGGCAGTGTCTCGGAACGCGGATGGGACGTCACATGCAGCAATGATTTGTGTTGCCTCACGTCCCTCGTGTGCAGGGGGCACAATGTCACAGAACACGACAACAGTTCACCGACTTTAGAACCACCAGTCATGTCTTCCACGGGCCACATGCACAAATTCCAAATTCCTTTTTGCAGGGTCCCAATGCAAAGCAGATTGAGATCTTCCAACACTGAACAGCAGCAGCACACAATGAAAAGAACATCTCAAAAGGACACGCCTACTCACCGCGCAGTAGTGAAGCGCCATCTTGAACTTTTCGAAGTACAACCAACGCTTGGACTCCACGGGATCGAGGTCATGGTAAAAGTCTCTGCAAAGAAGATTGACACAAATTTGCCATCTGCAGACACCATCAACACCATTATTCTGACCAAATGGTTAAAATGGTGCAGTCACGAAAGAAAACAGGCACATCACAAGTCTGCTGGTGGCGGACTCAAAGCAAAAGTGTCACAAAGATCCGTTTCTGAGATCTCAACATGGATGAGCAAAACAAAAGAAGCAACGCACCTGGCAGTGAATCCGAACGAGTGGAATTTGCCGTCCGGGTCACAGAGGAGGCAGGTGGGCGTCTTCTGGTTGATGACGCCGGGGTCACCGCCCTCCCACTTGCGCATCATATGGATGGCGGTCGGCTCGCGTGTGAAGCTGAACGCGTAGCCACTGAACGTCGTGCCGAAATCAATGGCGACCACCACGAAGTGACCTGCAAAGAACACGCGGGTGTGTATGCACTGCGGCAGCCCTGACTTTCTTGACTTCCAAGTTATCCTGCTTGTCCCACACGACACGTCCGCTGACCTGGTGGCCGCGCTGGGTCGGAGCCGGTGCCCGAGTCGACGGAGCTGCCGTCGCTTCTGGCCAGCGAGATGTCGAAGCCTTCGTGCGGCTGGACCTGCGCAGCGCCGGGCGAGGCGCGCACGGCTCCGGTGAAGCTCAGCCCCGACTCGCGCTGAGGACTCCGCTGCTGCTCGTCCGACGAGATCGACGCGTCGTGGATCTGTGTGCCAAAAGAATTCAGGAATGAATGGGACACGCCCTCTTAGACGAGGTTGTGGACGTTCACGTTCTTCCCAACATAAACCGTGTCATGGACTCACGTGCAGCTGCTGAGGTCGCGTACTGAGCAGGAGATGCTCGTCGTGGTCAACCTGCGCCGACGAGCGCGCCGGTTTGGCGGGGGCGCCGCCGGACACGTCCATGTCGAGGGGGAGGAAGCCGTCCGAGTCGGAACTGACCTCGAACTGACCGGGCCGGGACCCTTCCTTTACTTCTGAGGAGGAAGATGACGTGATGTGTATGCGGTGTGAGGCAAACCTCTCGCTGGTACTCACTCCTGGAGTGGCAGCCATGAGAAAAAAGAAACACCTTCAGTCAGCCTTTGCATGTTTGATTTTAGTATTCTGGCAATGAAATTCCAAATCAGCAAATGGAACTCGCATAAAGCGGGTTATTTGGTTCATGCAAAAGCTAAACGGTCGCAAATTGACCAAAGCTGCTTTGGCTGAAGGTTCTCAAGGAGCGACGTCACAGGTTGTCAACGTGAAGCACGGTTGGAACGCGCAACGTGCGTACAAAGGAAAAGGAATCAATACAATTAATTGATACAAATTCCAAAACACTTAAAGTGAAACTTTCAAGTAGCTATGCAATAACTGAACGTGAAACGAACAAGCCACTGGGAGACAATGTCTCGGATTACTTTCACAAAACTTACACCCTCAAAACACACATCTATACGTGAGGATAACACGGCACCAACCTCCGCTGACGAAGCCGCCGCTGAAGAACTTGGCCCTCGCCGACTCCTCGGGACTCTTCTGGTCGTCGCTTGACGTGCTCGTCGACGTGGTGACTTCCACGCGACGAGACGTGTCCACGTCCACACTCGGTGTCTCGAAGTCGAGTCTGCCTCGCGGACTCTCCAGCTCCAGACGCTCCGTCCTCACCTCCACCTCAGGCTTCTCGACTTCAACCGCGGGTTGCTTCACCTCCACTTCTGGACCGTCGAGCTCCACACTCGGGCCCTTGAGGTCGACCTGAAACTTGTCGCTGTCGCGTTTCTTCTTCTTTTTCTTGTCAGTGTCGTCGTCCTTGTATTCGTTCACCGTGTAGCTCTGTCGGTGCAACAGGGAAAAGTGCAATGAAGACACTGCAGCACAAAACACCCACGCAGCTGTGATTTACTGGGACTAAACCTTCTCACCTGCCGAAAGATTTACGCAACAGAGTCTGTTCAACGTCGGCATAAACAAAGCTTCAGTGATAACCAGGACACATCACATAACTTCACGAAGTTGGTGGGTGTGTGTCCAAGTTTCTCTTGGCCCACCACAGAGCAAGAAAAGTCATTGTAGGTCACAACTGAGTAACCACGAAACAACTGCACGTACGAGGCTTGTCCCAAGAATCAACCGGTCTTTTTGTCTGAAGTCAACAAAACAGTTGGCGTGGTGAATCTACTTCACCAGTTGATATGGTGAATCTGACCTCACCAGTTGGTGTGGTGAATCTACCACGCTAATTGGTGTGGTGAATCTGGCCCCACTGGTTGGTGTGGTGAATCTGACCACACCAGTTGGTGTGGTGAATCTGGCCTCACTGGTTGGTGTGGTGAATCTGACCACACCAGTTGGTGTGGTGTATCTAACAGTCAAGTTTGCACGAACTAGGAAACGGGAAATTCGCAGACGAACCACGTACAACTATGCTTTGCTGAAAGATACATTCAACTCACCTGAGAGCTTCCGAAGAGTTCCTTGAACCTGCGACCCAGACTCTTGGACTTCCGGTCTCGCTCGTCGTCCAGAGACACGTCAACGTCCCCTTCTGGCTTTTTGAGGTTGATATCCACGTCTGGAACGTCGACTTTCACTTCTGCACCCTCTTTGTACTCGACGGCTCCGCCCTCTGGGTCCGTTCCTGGCTCAGTATCAGTGTGGCTCTCAGAACTGGACTTCGCTCTGCCTTTGAATCCAAAACCCAAACCGAATTTCTTCTTACCGGTTCCGGATTTGTCCTTGTCCTTCTCTCCCTTTGTTTCCACGCTTTCAAGATCTTTGACGACGTACTCTTCTTTGTCCTTGTGGCCCAATCCGATTTTCGGGAGGTGGATGTCGAAGCCCGCCTTGTGCTTCTTCTCTTTCTCGTCGTCACTGGTTGTGGAGCTGACGGAAGATTTGCGCTTCGCGTCAGGTGTACCCGGTTCGCTTCCCTTCTTCTTTCGACCCAGACTGAATCCTCCAAAACCAGCCTTCTTCTTTGGAGATTTTTTGTCCAATGACCCTTCCACACTCACTGACGGGGCCTCCACATCAACTCCGATTTTGTGCTTGTCGTCGTCGCTTGTCTGCGAACTTGTGGAAGATTTTCTCTTCACTTTGGGTTTCTTCACCTCTACACTCTCCAAGTCTTCCACAACGTAGCCCTCTTTCGGTCCGTGTCCGTCAATTTCCCCCTCAACACTGCCTTTCTTGCTGAACTTGGGCAAGTGAACCTTGGGCAAGTGAATGTCAAACCCTTTGTGTTTCTTTTCGTCCTCACTGGTTGTTGTATCAGGTGACTCAAGTTCAGCTTCAATTTTAGGAGCTTCAACTGACACGTCAGCAGCCTCCACATCTACATCTACATCAGCTTTTGGTGAGTCAATGTCAGCATCTATTTCATCCTCAACACTGCCTTTCTTGCCAAATTTAGGAAACTTCACTTTTGGCAAGTGAATGTCAAATCCTGCCTTGTGTTTTTCTTTGTCTTTGTCGTCCTCACTGGTTTGAGAACTTGTGGAAGATTTTCTCTTTACTTTGGGTTTCTTCACCTCTACACTCTCCAAGTCTTCCACAACGAAACCCTCATTCGGTCCATCAATTTCGCCCTCAACACTGCCTTTCTTGCTAAACTTGGGCAAGTGCACCTTGGGAAAGTGAATGTCAAACCCTTTGTGTTTCTTTTCGTCCTCACTGGTTGTTGTGTCAGGTGACTCAAGTTCAGCTTCAATTTTAGGAGCCTCAACTGACACGTCAGGAGCCTCAACATCTACGTCGACATCAGGACCATTCACATCCACTTCAGCATTAGGTGTCTCAACATCAATTTCACCCTCAACGCTGCCTTTCTTCTTGAACTTGGGAAGCTTCACTTTGGGCAAATGAATGTCAAATCCTGCTCTGTGTTTGTCTTTGTCGTCTTCACTCGTTTGAGAACCAGTGGAAGATTTTCTCTTCACTTTGGGCTTCTTCACCTCAACACTCTCAAGATCTTCCACAACATAACCCTCGTTGGGTCCATTTATATCTCCCTCAACTTTTGCCTTGCCTCCAAACTTGGGCAGATGAATGTTGAAACCTTTCCGGTCCTTGTCCTTGTGGTCGTCACTCGACGTTGAGCTGACTGAAGACTTTCTCTTCACCTCCGGAGTGCTTTCTTCACTGTCCTTCTTTTTCTTGCCACCAAAGCTGAATCCTCCGAACAATTTCTTTTTGGGCGTCTTCCGGTCAATGGATCCTTTACCTTCCACGCTGACCGATGGGCCTTCCAGTTCCACGTCAACTCCCTTCTGGCGATCGTTACTGCTCGTCGATGCCCCTCTCTTCACTTTTGGTTTCTTCACCTCCACGCTCTCCAAGTCTTGCACCACGTATCCCTCCTTGGGTCCGTTGATCTCACCTTCCACACTGCCTTTCTTGAAGGTGGGGAATTTTACTTTTGGTAGATGAATGTCGAATTTCTTGCCCCGCTTTCCCTTGTCGTCCTCACTGGTCTGCGAGCTCGTTGATGACTTCCGTTTCAGTTCTGGTCCTTCGATTTCTACCTTCGGACCATCAACGTCAACATCCACGTCAGGACCATTCACTTCAACGTCAGGAGCATCAACATCCACATCGGCATCAATTTCTCCCTCAACGCTGCCCTTCTTCTTGAACTTCGGCAGCTTCACTTTTGGCAAGTGAATGTCAAATTTGTGTTTCTCTTTGTCGTCCTCACTTGTTTGGGAACTTGTGGAGGACTTCCTCTTCACTTTTGGTGCTTTGACTTCGACGCTTTCCAAGTCTTCCACTACATATCCCTCAACTTCTCCTTCAGCCTTACCTTTTCCTCCGAACTTAGGAAGATGGACTTTGGGAAGGTGAATATCAAATCCTGCCTTGTGCTTCTTTTCGTCCTCACTGGTTGTGACGTCCGGCGACTCCAGCTGAAGATCAGCTTCTATCTTTGGAGCCTCAACAGCGACTTCGGGTGCCTCCACATCTACATCCACAGCCTTGGGAGAGTCAATGTCAGCATCAATTTCACCCTCAACACTGCCTTTCTTGCCAAACTTGGGAAGCTTCACTTTTGGAAAGTGAATGTCAAATCCCTTGTGTTTCTTTTCATCTTCACTTGTTTGTGAGCTTGTTGATGACTTCCTCTTTATTTTTGGTGCCTTCACCTCAACACTCTCCAAATCCTCAACCACAAATCCCTCATTCGGTCCTTCCTTTGGTCCCTTCACTTTCACATCAACATCTGGAGCCTCCACATCCACATCTGGGCCTTTCACATCAACATCCACGTCAGCTTTTGGAGCGCCAACATCCACATCAGCATCAACTTCACCCTCCACACTACCTTTCTTGCCAAATTTTGGCAATTTCACTTTGGGCAAATGAATGTCAAATCCTGCTTTGTGCTTCTTCTCCTTATCGTCTTCACTGGTCTGAGAACTGGTTGAGGATTTTCGCTTGATTTTGGGTTTCTTGACTTCTACACTCTCAAGATCTTCCACAACGTACCCTTCTTTGGGCCCCTTGACATCCACGTCACCTTCAACCTTGGCCTTTCCTCCAAATTTGGGCAGATGGATGTTGAAGCCAGCCTTGTGCTCTTTTTCCTTGTCCTCGTCACTGGCTGAGCTGACGGACTCTTTGCGTTTGGGCTCCGGGGTACTGGCTGAGCTGTCTCGTTTCTTTTTGCCGAAGCTGAATCCACCGAAGAGTTTCTTTTTGGTTCGTGGGCTCTTTCTGTCCAAGGATGAACTTTTGCTCTCCACACTCACGGACGGCACTTCCACGTCCACAGACGCGTCGAGGTCTTTTCCTTTGGGCTTCTTGATTTTCTTCGCCGAAGGCTCGACGCTCATCAGATCCTCAACGACGAACCCTTCTTTGTCAGTCTTGGGCTTCTTCTGTTTGTGGTCTTCGTCGCTGGTTGTGGAGCTCACTGAGGATTTTCGCTTCGTCTCCGGCGTCTTCTTTCCTCGGCCAGGCAGGCTGAAACCACCGAAAAGCTTCTTCCTGGGAGATTTCCTGTCCAGGGAAACCGATCCGTCCACGTCCACGTCAGGCCCTTTGACGTCTCCTTCAATGTCGACTTCAGGCGCTTCCACCTCAAGAGACACGTCCTTGTCGTCCACGCTTATGTCAGCGTCTCCTTTGCCCTTTGACTTGAATTTGGGGAGATGGACGTCAGGCAAGTGAATATTGAATCCTGCTTTGGCTTTCTTTTCCTTCTCTTCTTCACTGGTCTGAGAACTGGCAGAAGACTTTCGTTTCTTGGGCGCTTTCACTTCAACACTTTCCAAGTCCTCCACCACAAACCCTTCTTTGGGTCCCTCATCACCTTCTGCCTTTGCTTTCCCTTTGAACTTGGGCAAGTGAACTTTTGGCAAATGAATGTCAAACCCTTTGTGTTTCTTTTCGTCCTCACTAGTTGTTGTGTCAGCCGACTCAAGTTCAGCTTCAATTTTAGGAGCTTCAACTGCTACCTCAGGAGCTTCCACATCCACATCAACATCAGGAGAGTCAATATCAGCATCAATTTCACCCTCAACACTGCCTTTCTTGCCAAACTTGGGAAGCTTCACTTTTGGCAAGTGAATGTCTAATCCTTTGTGTTTCTTTTCCTCTTCACTTGTTTGTGAACTTGTTGATGACTTCCTCTTGATTTTTGGTGCCTTTACCTCAATACTCTCCAAATCCTCAACCACAAATCCTTCCTTTGGTCCTTTCACTTTCACATCAACATCTGGAGCCTCCACATCCACATCTGGGCCTTTCACATCAGCATCCAAATCACCTTCTGCCTTCCCTTTCCCTTTGAACTTGGGCAAGTGGACCTTGGGCAAATGAATGTCAAACCCTTTGTGTTTCTTTTCGTCCTCACTGGTTGTTGTGTCAGGTGACTCAAGTTCAGCTTCAATTTTAGGAGCTTCAACTGACACATCAGGAGCCTCCACATCTACATCAGCGTTTGGTGAGTCAATGTCAGCATCTATTTCACCCTCAACACTGCCTTTCTTTGCAAACTTGGGAAGCTTTATGTGAAATCCTGCCTTGTGCTTTTCTTTGTCCTTGTCGTCCTCACTGGTTTGAGAACTTGTGGAAGATTTTCTCTTCACTTTTGGTGCTTTCACTTCAATACTTTCCAAGTCCTCCACCACAAATCCTTCCTTCGGACCTTTCACGTCTCCTTCTGCGCTGCCCTTGCCTTTGAACTTAGGAAGTTTGATGTTGAATCCGGCTTTGTGTTTCTTCTCCTTGTCGTCGTCGCTGGTGGTAGAACTGACGGAGGATTTGCGCTCTGCCTTCAGCTTCACGTCGGGCACGTCGACGTCCGCCTGAACCTCCGGCAGGTCGCCCTGCACTTCCACGCCCAGCGACGGCTTTGACTGGTCGGATTTGTCTGACTTGGACGACTCAATGGAAGACTTCCTCTTCTTATCTTTCTTGTCTCCTCGGCCCAAACTGAAGAATCCTTTCTTCTTCTTCTTATCCAAAGTTGAGCTTCGGCTGTCCGGTTCTTCGGTCACGATCTCTCCAGTCACAATCAGCAAGTTGGGATCAGGGGCTTTGCCCTTTTTCACCTTTGGAGGTTTAACGTCTTTTTCAAGTGTGCTTTTCGGGGTATCTTTGTCTTCTGCATCAAGTGGGATTGGGAGGGACGCGAGCTTCAAATGAGGGAAAGTGACTTCGAATCCAGTTCGCGGCTTTTCCTCTGGAAAATGAACGTCTTCGTCAGGAACTGAGATCGAAGCGTTCAAGTCTGGAGCCTCCGCCTTCACCTCTACTGAAGCGTCCAGAGAAGCCGAGTGCCTGTCTGGAGTGCTTTCTTTGCTGCCTTTCTTCTTCTTGTCCTTCTTCGTTTCCTTCTTCGGGCTTGGTGACCTGCTTTTGCTGCGGAACAATCCAAAGAACCCTTTCTTCTTGTCCTTGTCCTTTTTCTTCTTTTTCTTGTCTTTGTCCTTGCCTTCGTCGTCTGAACTCGAACTGGAACTGCTTGATCTGCTTCTGCTGCGTCGCTTCAGATCCACTTCCGCTGTCGGGACTGTGACGCTTGGACCCTGAACACTCACATCCGGTTTGTCCACTTTCACGTCTGCCTCACCTTTGAGCACTGGCACCTCAACCGTCGGTTGCTTGAGGTCCAAGTCTATGTCCTTTAGATCACCTTCAGCCTCAACTGGGCCAAGTTTGATTTCTTTGATCTGACCGTCGGGACCTTCGACCTCGAGCACCTTCTCGACGTGTCGCACCTAATGAAATAAAGACATTGATAGATTTTCCACTTCACCTTCTCACCCGACTTCGCAACTATTTACTTCGCGCGCCTCTTGATCTGACTGGATACACCGGAGGTTTTGTACCCGTTAATATCTTGCTACATCGCGCACTTCTGTTCTTCTGACTCGTGTCCAAATGAGTGAATCTTGCTCAACAACCCGAATCTACTCGTAGGTGGGGAACGCAGCGTCGCGAGTCTGTTCAAGGAACATTTTGTCCCTCACACATTTTGAGTTTGAAAATCGAGCAGGAAGGGTCGGTTACCCGCATTTTGAAAGGGATTTCACGGAGAGCTGTGAACTTCATTCGAACGCCAATTCTCAACACATGAAGAGGAGCAGCGTTTCTGGCAACCACACTCCCGACAGATAACGAACCCAATTACAACTAACTTGAAGGTTGCTCATCCTTACTTGCGTCAAAAATCAAACACAGATAAATACTATTCACATGAACGCGGCAGAAATTCCTACAATCACCAATCAGTCACCTCGGGAAGAACGCAGACTAAAACCCAGTGAGACAAGGAGAGTCTTTACCTTTCTCTGCACCACAACTCGCTCTCGGGTGATCTCGACGGTTCTTTTGCTGTCGTCACCCTCGTGTTGCGTCACTTCCTTCTCGACCGTTTGCGACGTTTTCACACTCTGATCGCGCGCGTCGTCCGACTCTGTTTGCACAGATTCGCGCACAACTTTGTGCGTCGTTGTGACGGCCCCGTCCTCCGCAGTACTCGACTCGGTCGTCGACGTCTGGCTGACGACGTTGGGACCTTGCAGTGAGATCTTGGGCAGGATTTCGTCCAGAAGTGAGCCTGAGGCTGTGGCCAGTTGAGGGGCGTCGCCACTCGCTTTCACTTCAACAGTACCTGAAGCCACTGGCGCCTCGATCAGCTGATGTGATACCTGAAACGCCGTGAGGCCTTAGCTGAGGAAGACTACTCCACTCATTGTGATTGAAAACTTCACAAATTTGGTAGCAACTTAGATGATTGATGAGGAAATTCAGGTTTGTCTTTTGTAGCCAATTTGCATCAGGAAAGTGATTGCACAAAACTTCGATGAAATAATCACGGAACTGGCCAAGAAGCTTTCAAGCGCTAAAAACAAACACGTTGGCATTTCAAAATGCCGCTCCCTCACGGAATAATCATTTCAAAGCAGTAACAATCGATGATAGGCTCAGTGAAGCAGTTACAGCGCAAACTGACAAAAGCAGGAGGTTCTTTCGTTCTGAGGTAAATTTGCGAACCAACCACCTCTACCTGCGAAGGATTTGAAGCTGAGCGTAATGACATATCTTACAGGATATAAGAGGTAATCCAATGGTTATTGCATTACCTGAACGTCTGGTGTTTCTACTTCTTGCTTGGGAATCTCCACTGGTATACTCACAGCCGGTTGCTCAACTGTCTGCTTCGAACCTGTGAAATTTAGGAGTACACGTTTGTGGCATTCACCCGTTCAGTCAAAGAACGTTGAGGGGAGAACTTTGGCTCCTTCTCAAGGCCGAACTGGAGGTGCGGTCCTTACCCTCCTCGGGCGGCTGGAGCTCGACGTGCGCGGCGGGCGCGCTCACGTCCACGTGCGCCGCTGCGAACGGCGGCGGCGGCACGCTCGGCAGCTCCGGCGCCGAGTCCTCTGCCGCGGAGGATTTCTGCAACACGCGAGATTCAACACAGGTCAGGTCACAGTCGTGACTGTTTGCTCAAAGGTCCAGCTACAGGTGAGGGGTCAGTGGCACAAAAGTACCTTCATCACGCGATTTCGCTATTGTCATTCTTGATCTGCATTGCATTGAGACAAATTGGGACGTCTCTTGGGCAAATTCCAGAAATTGTTAAAAAATGTCATCTTCAAAATTCGGGAGTCTTTTTGAACAGGGAACAACACACTCTGCTGACCTGAGTTGGTTGAGCTGTTTGGCTCTTGTTGCGTGCGTCGTCACTACTGTCGTCAAGTGACGCGAGCACTTCGTTGACGAAACCAGATGTCGAAAGACTCGCCTCCTCGCCTCCACTGTGTGATACCTGCGCAAAAGCGTTCACGCTTGACTTTTTGGCGAGGGCAACAATGGAGAACCACAGGTTTGGCTTGACAAGCGGCATTCCGTCACACAAGTACTGCCAGCTTGGACAACTTTTTCTTTCAAGTGAAACGTGGTTTTGCGTTTCTTGAGCAGAGCGGAAGTCGCTCAAAAAGGAAGACGTCATTTGACACCGAGAAGTTGTGCTCCACAGGGATGCGAAATGTGCAAACCATGACCCAAAACCGTGCAGAAAACGACTCCACCAAATCACCTCAAACCACTTCGAAGATCACGTTTGAGCATCAAAACCAGCCAGCTAACCTGATTCTTTTGCCCTCTAAGAGGCGTGGAAAGTCAAAGCAACTGTGAAACGTGACGCAACACACCAACACCTTCGTGTTGTTCTTTACGTGTGAAGCCTCATTTCCAACGACTCCCAAGAAAAAGAAATCAAAAGTTACCTCTGGAGAAAAGTAATTATCCATTTTCTTCAAAGTATCACGATCACAGATTCATTCATCCTGCACTCGACACCTATTGTGAAGTGAGTACCGCAGTAATGCGACCGTTCACGTAACAATGAGTACAAGTCTGGTCGAGTAGCCTGCAGTCACAGACAGAACATCCAGCTTCGTTCACTAATCTTCCTTCAGGCGTAAACAACCTGCCTTCCTTTTGTTACTTTTTATCCATTGTTACTTTTTATCCTCATCACACTCAGCAACATATCCTTGTGTTGTTTCTTCCAAACAACAGACGTCTGAATAAGAGTTGGTGCTCCTCCGGCACACAAAGCGAGATCAGCTACTGCTGGTCACGGATCGGATCACGCTGCATGCGCTCTCCTTGAAGTCGAGCGAGCAACTAACAAAATATCCTCAGGACGTAACCGGTTTGTACAGTGGAGTCTACAGTACTATCCAACTCAAATGTTATTAGCAAGAAAAAACGATATCCCAAAAATACTATCGTGTGCCAAGCATGTAACAAACATCCAGTCATCGGTAGAACTGGATGGGCGCCAGACTAACTTAGACGAGGTGTTTTCACATTGCGTGTAGCAAATTCCTTTTTGCTTCAATATTGACACAGAACTTGTACTGGCTCTTTAAAACAATTGCAAACATCAAGCACGAAAGCCTCCACAATGTACAATCAGCCCAGTAGGCGACAAACTCGCTTCTCTATCAACAGAACCCCAGGTAAGTCTTGACAAGCATTTCACACTTCCAGCCACACAGAAGAAGAAACTGCACATGGCTGGTTATCAAAATGCTGCACGATTAGGTTTTGTTCAACTTGTGCAGCTCTAGCATTTTCTGTCTTGCTCTTGCCACGATTAGACACAAAAAACGCCCACGTGTCAAAATGAGCAAACTGTTCAATCAGCGTCAAAGAAACACGCTTTTTGTGTTCCTTGCCCTTGCAAGAAAAAGAGCTCAGAAAAGCAGAACTTACTTCTAAATGGCCCTCGCTGCTGGAGCTGACGTCAAGAGCGGGTTGCGGTTGCTGCAGTGTTGCTGAAGGTTGCACGTTGTCTCCTTCTGCAAGAAGATAACAGAACACGTCAGACTTGAGCGCCCCATAATACTCAATGGAAGAGCATCTTTTGCCCCAAATGAAGTTGTGATGAGCCAATAAGGATAACAACACGTATGAGAAGGTTCCCACACCAAGCAATCGAGAAGAGTTCACTAAGGCACCTCGGCCCAGTGCAGGACGTCGGCTGCTCTAAACAGTCACTTCAACACACACTGTTCTTTTTTCGTTGAATACGTTTCCCAAGATTGGTCAATAATGCTTGAAAGATGAATTTTGTCCAATGCAAAATAAGCAGGGTCAAGTTCTTGTTCGCATGTGGAAGGTTTTGCAAAAGTGCTGTTCCAGGGGAAGTTTCTTTCAAGGGTCATGTGCTGGAAGTTCGGGCACGAATCACGTGCGGAAACGTTGTTGTCCTGTCCAAAGTCAGGCATTCCAAACACAAATCAGACGTCAAGATGTTTGATTTATTGTACATGGTTCGTCCACGAATTTTCCGTTTCTCAGTGTTGGTAAACTTGACTGCCGGGCACACCACTCTAACTGGTGGGGTCACATTCACCACACCAACTGGTGACGCCAGATTCACTACACCAACTGGCAAGGTCGGTCCACCACACCAACTGGCGAGCACCAACTGATGGGGCCAGATTCACCTCACCAACTGTTTTGTCGACTTCAGACAAAAAGAATAGGTTTCTTCCTGGACAGACCTCGTAGAAGGTTTTGGAAAAAGCAAGAACACGCAAAAATCTCGCTTTGCAATGGTCAACAGACGCAGTATTCTGCTCGAGTCATGGCCTCGGTGGTCGTGACGAGTCGAGGTTGTCTGCAGAGCATTCTCACCAGATTCAGTGTCGAAAGATTTGCCTTTGCTCAGCTTTATCCACCGCTCTCCGTCCCACAGCTGTTCTACGTCAGCGTCCCCTGCGTCAGATGATGACGTCACAGACGCCCCGTCCCCTGAACCACACCAGCCCAACCAATCGCATGCGAGCACAGTGGTAGTAGCAATGATGGTGACAGGCGCAGAGAAAGAAAAGATGAAATGAAAACAAATATCAGGAACAACCAAATGTGTACGTAAATGGACAAATGCGATGCGAGATTTACGATGTAAAATTCAAGATGTATTTGAATTTTATTTGTATCAACAGCGAAGCAGTTGAGTTGGTACAGAACTTAGTACTGAGTTCAAACGCGCGTTCAGGTATGAATGCACAAATCGCCATCGAAAGAAGATACCCTGGAGGTTCATTCGACGTCAGTTGTGCTTTTTTCCACAATTAAACGCAGCAATTGTGTTGGAGTCTATTGAGTACGAGTATGTGTGTGACGATTTAACGTGCTTTTTCTACGGCAATCAACTCTTGCAATGCTTGCAGCAGTACACACAAGCAATGTCCGGGCATGTTTTCAAACAACTGCGGTGGAACTCTGCGGAAAGGCAATAAAGCCGTCACTGAAGCAGCCTGGCTGGTGAAATTGGCACTCAGCGGGGGAGGGGCACTCTTGGCCGCAGTTCATTACACGGGGTAAATAAGCAGTTATGGAACCAGTGAGGGGGCATGCACTTGCTTATCAACACATTTTGACGTGAGCTTCTGCGTGTTTGCACGGGAAGACACGACAGCGACACCCAACAGTTTCTTTTTCGACTGTCACTCAAAACTGCAGCAAAACGAGTTTGTTTCATGAAATCCGGTGCTGGCAGTTCCAACAAACCTTTTCTGTTACGCTGTTCTCACACAATGCGCTGATTTTGATGTTCAGTGAACAGCTGGTGGTGGAAATTCTCCGTCACACTTTGATGACTTTTTGTCGGATCACAAACGTTTAACATTTGACCTGAAGTCACTTAATTAAACTCCTATTTTACTCGAAGCTGTTTACATACTGCGCAAGGAAGTCGCATTGAGTTGTTGTACAAAGCAACACAGTAGCAACTATCCGGTTATCAGGTGGTTGGTTGCTCTCCAAGGAGAATCTGAACCGTGAGTAACCTTCGCAAGAGAATTCAGACATCACTATTCCGTGGACGTTTGTGTTGTTTCGCGTGCCGCTCAATAAATGTCAATCGTGTGGCAGTCTCACGACTCTTTGGCATTACACCACGAGTGCAATATCTTCAAACATGAAATCTAAGAGCATGACCATTCATTCTCTGGCCAGTAATTGCACTCCTCATGTTTGCAGACATTTCAGTCAAGGATAAGGTACGAGACACAGTTCTTTCTTGAATTTTAAAGCACGAGCGCTCGCGCGAGTGCTTTTTTTTCAAGAAAGAACTGTGTCAAGTACCTTATCCTATGTACAGAACATGACCATGATGAGGCATGACATTTCCATTGTTTCTGTGGTGTGTCTTTACTCTTGCATTGAGTAGTG
>JAAUXT010051268.1_pt1 | contig 37029 bp, 43 predicted proteins | sample 7278171 | NCBI WGS metagenome assembly JAAUXT01 (sample SAMN14350112, study PRJNA611818) | marine sediment metagenome | isolation source: surface marine sediment (1.8m) | place: French Polynesia: Moorea | collected 2018-08 | reverse complement strand
GTTTTAATTTGTTTTTGTATTGCACATGAAAGCCAGGGTTGGGGGTCAAAAATCATGTTTTGAAAATTTCACAAAAATGTATGATTTTTAATGTGACCATTTTGCACTTGCTTAGAATGTTTTGTGACTCATGACTCAATTTTGAAACATTGTGCATCATTTGCCACCAATTTCCAACCCAACCTACAGAAAAGTTCTCTACCTCACCAAATATTTTTCAATCTTATGCCTGGTGACACATTTTGATACTGGACAAAAAACAACAACTGAAATGTGCAAGCGGAATCAGTTCAAATCAGCAGGAGGCCCATGGGCCTGTTTTTATGGCTGAGATCCTGTATGTGGGGCTGACTACAGTGTCTCAAATGCAATCTCCTTTGGCCAATGTTATACATATATATGGCATCTCAGGCAAGATGTCCTGTGACATCCTGTCCTGTATCCCCCCCCCCTGTGGACAGGACTGAAATGGTCATATCTCAGCTTCTAATCAAGATAGAGCCTTGACATTTGGTTCATATAAAAGGTCTTTGAAAGTACTTTCAAGATTATATAATTTGGTTACTATGGTAACATTTTCCTAGCAACTATGAGTACAAAAAGGTCAAAAAGTTCAAGAAATGGCTGTTTTAAGCATGTTATTCAGGTCAAAATTGGATTTGGAGTGTCAATTGCTTTTTTGATTGACTGCCAAAACAAATGAATGGGGACGTAGCACCCACAGTTGCCTCAAGCACTGCTTCTCTTGTTAGTTCGCGCTTCTGTACGGGCTTTCTTTGGAATTGGGAGGGGAGGGCGGTATCAACAGTCTCAGGACGGTCTTGTTCCCGGGTTCCACTTTTGCGGGTCCTGCTGTTGGGTGTTTGCTGGCAGCTTGTCACTTCTATGTGCACGGTCACTGCAGGTTCTTCGATTGCACTTGACAACGTTCTATGCGTGGCATTTCGAACCCACGGCAGTTTTTGGAATCACAGAGCGATTCCGATTGCAGATTGCAGTCTTTTGGGTCTTTTTGAATTTATGTGGGTCAAGGATAATTCACAAGTAAGGAATTTGTCAATTTTAAGGTTTTTGAGGGTAAAAAGTTCAAATTTTTAGGGTCACTAAATTGTAGACTTTGAGTGATGTCTCAGAAAGTATAAATATTTTATGAAGTATATATATTGGTGAAATGGATATTTTTTCAATTTGGTATTAGACTGGTATCATTTGTTTTTTTATTTTTAAAAATTAATACATGGTTTTTAGGTGGGGCCAAATTTTTAGGTTACATTTGCAATTCAAGGAAAGTGTTTCAAATAGATATTTGGCAAAGATTTTGGCAGGCTTTATGTGCAATTGAGGGATAGGTTTCAATGTACAGATAATTTTGGAAGATTTGGGTATATTTTAAGTGATAAAAACAACAAAATATTTGTTGAAATTGATCGTTTGTGTATCTGCTTATTGCATTTTGGTAACTGTGTTTCAGTCACTGTAATTGCTGTGTTTTGATCGCTTGCTTTCTGGTTTTTCAAATCACCTGAGCTACATGGAGCTATTTTTTCTGTCAGAAAGTGTGCCATGCATCCTGCAATTGTCCCAATGTCATCTCTACTCAAGAAAACTGACTCTCATGCAATTCAACATGTGCAGGATTTGTTCCCTGTGGGATTGTTGTTCCTTTCATTGCACTCACTTGTCTTTGACACCAATTGTCACGAAAGAAAGCTGGGAATGTGATTTTTCTTGATTGAAGCAGTTTGGCTGACAACGAATCACGTTTGGTGATATGTTCGACAGTTCTCCACTCCTGGCAGACTGAACCAGGCGCTGTTTCTGTTTGGTGTCGGCTCAGGCTTGTATACTTGCGATGTTTTTAACTTTTCAATTGTGTCCTCGGTGAGCACTCAGGTTGTAAAGTTCTTTCAGAACTTGAAGGGTTGAACGAAGCTCAGACGACTTGTTCATTCCTGTGGAAAATCTCCCTCTGATTGGAGTTGTGTCTGATCAAATCTTGAATGGTCTGCGTGTGTTTTCGTTTTTGTGCGTCCTACGGTTTCGGTATTTGGAAAGGTGCAAGAGCCAGAGGCACCAAAAAGTCTGGTCTCGGTTGTTCGTTTTGTTTGATGTTGTACACGAAACAAAAATGATCCCGTTGCATGCACTCTGGAACTCATAGATCTGCTGCATTTTTGTTCAAGCCTTCTGTTTCGTAGGTTGAAGGAGAGGCACATGAAAGGCACAGGGGAGCGAGAAGCACATTTTCAAGCCGCTGATATGCCGGCTGACGCAGAAAAACCACTGCACCATCTCCGCAGTGCACGTTTGGGTTTCTCCGCTTCAGTCGCCACTGATGCCTTGACACACAGCACCGATGGAAAACAGTGCTCAGTGTTGTGTGCAGTGTCACCAAGGGTGAGTTTCCCTGTATCCTAAATTTCAATCTCGTTTTAACCATAAACCTCGTGCCGAAAGGGGATTGTGCGGTGTCATATAAAAAGGCAATTGAGAAAAAGTGGCAGCGTGCTGCGGGCTGGAAAGGTTTCCAACTCAAGCAGCGTGCTTTACCGCAGACATAACACGAAGTGCTGTTTACCATTTGTATAAAGTGATCTCTGGACATTTGTTTGCATGTGTCAGACATAAAACAGAGCTTTGAAAGCATTAGGTCCATTCATTTGCAACGTAACGGAGCACTGGTTCAGAGCACAGAGCGAGTTTTTGAATGCAGTTGTGAGTTGGACTAATTTTCGGGACTTTGTGGTGTGGTCAGGTAAGATTTTATTGGAGTTTGTCGCCCAAGGTGAAAACACTGTAACTGCCTCAGATTTGCCTGGAGCGTTTGCACACTCTGACCAGCACAATTTGGACAAGGGAGCGCTACTGAGCTGTCAAAATTCTCTCCGGTGTGTGTCCCGACGTTCTTTTGTTGTGACAAAACCGAGAATTGTCCCCTTGAGAATTATAGACGAATGGAACCTGCATGTGTTTTGTTGTGTCGTGAAAAAGAACAGAGGATTTTCATAATATTATTTCAACGCATCGCATTTTCACCAAATGCCTTGGTGTGGACGTTTCACAAAACAGCCTGAGAAAGTTCATGTGTTTGGTCCTGGTTCGGGTGCAATTTTTCTTCGCGGTTGGTATTCTCAATGAAAAGGTCTTCCGTCTGCCAGCACTGTTTGGCAATGTCATCATTGTGTTTGAAGCCATTTGTGCTTCCCCTGGACAAGACACCTGACTTGAATGGGTGATCCAGTGAGCGCAGGCTGAAGTCATCATTGCCATGATCTTGCATGACTTTTTGTGGGTTTTCATCATTACCTTTCCGTGCATAGAGACACAAAAGACGTTCGTTTTGCTTTCTTTTCCAAGTAGAGTTTTTCCGACCCCAAACAGGTTCGGTTTGGACAGGATACTTTCATGTACGAGTATGCGCTTCAATGGCTGCTGCCACTTTGGTTCGTGTCGTTTGATTTGTGTGACAAATGCAGATGAATTGGGGGATTGTTACAATGTGTTTGGTAAATCTGAAGTCAAAACTGGCATCTGTTTGTCCGCAATTGTTCCAGCAGTTCAGAAGCCTCTGACCTTCAGCAAATGCTCTTTTTCACTGAAAACCTGAGCCCAGGGATCTGTCTTCACACCAATTTTGCGCGATATTTCTGTCACTTTCAGCTTTTGATGATGTTTCTACTTGCTCTGTGCGTGTGTTTTCAACACATAAATGCAGTTCGGCCCACAGTGCAATGCTACCAAAACTTTTCGCTTGCCGGTGATATGCTTTCAATGCGTCATTTCGGCTCTTTCATTCGGCAGGAGCGAATGGGTTGTTGAGAAGACTGTGACAGGATGTCGTGCATGTCTTGTTGTGGATGCAAGAAAAAGCGTAAGTTGAATGCTGCGTTTTGTCTTTCTGACCGAAAACACTGACAGACACCAAAGGGTAATGAGCAAACTTCCGTGCCGAATCTCACCGTTTGAGTTCGAGTTGTGTTTTTTTTTTTATTTGCTCTGGGCGGTCTTGTCACAACATTCATCGTCATTTTCCCCTTGTTTGATTTTCAGAACATCCACGACCTGTTGAAAACTTACCACTCCTGTGATTTTTGTCTGCCTTGTTCACAATCCACAAGTACGCACTGGAAACGCTGACTTGAGCGAACAAGGACTGAAATTCCGTTCTTGTTCTTCTGCACGCAGGTAAGCGGGAGGCAGGAGCGCCGTACGCGTATGGGGAGCGCAGCCCCACCCGGCGGGGCGGGGACCGGGCCGCGCAGCAGCCGCACCACCCGGAGGCGCCACTGGGCGACGCGGCGCGACGTCTTCTCGACGCGCAGGTTGTTAACGGTAAGCGCACGCTCACGTCCGAAACGTTCCAATTCGCGCTCATCCCCCACCCATGGCAACTGCAGGAAACTTGTTTGTGTCTGGTGTCCAGCTGTTTCTTCACGTGAAATCTTCCTGCGTCGCTCCTCTCGACGAATGTCTTGAACCAACACGCGTGAAGCTTATGATGTGGTTCAGTCGGGCAAAACTTGGAAAACAAACGGTCGAGTCGGTCACGCGACTGGGTTGTGTTTTCGCGTCAGTTCCTTTTTGTTTTGCAAACACAACTGTCTGTTGCAATGACATGCCAGGCGGTTTCGTTCAAAGCGGTTTGGTTGCAATAGGCTTCAATGACACTGCAAGGCTGTTTTGTAGACAATCCGTGGGAGAGGGACAGGAATCAGAACAAGACGCGAGCGCGGGATCGAGAGCGCTCCGCCCCTCCTGCCGCGCCTCCGTTCGTTCGGCTGGACGAGACTCTACCCAGTGGTAAGCCTCCGCCTCTTCATGCATCAGACAAAGCTTTGGAATCAAGCAAGATATCAGTTGCACATTATACAATGTGTGAAGATGCTCGTTTCAGCGGAAATCATCTGATCTGTGGCGTGCTTGTCCTCACCTATCATGCGTGTGCGATGAAAATACACTTACGCGAAGTTACTCACTTCAGACACGTGCACTTTGTTTGCAAGAGTGCACTGTTTGTAAATCCTGAACACGCACACCAACTGAGCTCGAGGATCAGTCACGAAGATCTGCAAGTTGAGAAGGTTCTTTCAACTCCTGATGATTGAGGGCAAGGTTTTCTGCGCGACCGAAACAACGCAGAACCGCGAGGGATTTGCAAAGTGATCAGTTGCAGTTGTGATCCCGAAATGCGTGCTAGTTGTTTTTCGTGGACATCCACCGAACTTGTGACTGTTGAGATCCGCCAGAGGAAAAGCGACAGCTTGGTGCAAAACTTGTGACGAAATCAGATGAAGTGGTCAGCCCCTGGTGGATCCGCACGAGGCATTGTTTGATCTTCATTGTGGCCTCAGTGTATCTGTTCAGCACAAACTGACACGTCTCAGGTTTTATTCTCTCAATGATCGCACGGATCATAATATCCAGAGGCGGCCAAGTGCTACGGAGGGGGTGTTTCTCGAGCCAAGAGCGTCCGCCCGATTCCCCAGTGGTTCACGCCCAGGTGGTTCACGCCCAGAAATGGTTGTGCCCGCTCATTGCTGAATGCTGGAAAAGAAAACGTTGACAAGTTTGCTTGCGAATGAAAGATTCAATGCGAGCCGCGGCATGCGCCGTTGACATGAGGACTCGAGCAGGGTGTATCCCAAGAGGAAGATGCGTTCACAGTGAATGCATGGTGCCACAGAGAGGTTTGGTCGATTTGGGAGTCAGTTGCAGTTTCGTACGAAAATCGCTTCAGTTGAGCTTCACTTTGAGCAACAAACCTTCAGAGAATATTGGTTGCTGTTTCAACGGTCACCTGTCCCTACACGATCAGAGGGCCTCATGGAAACAGGTTTCTTCGTTACTCAGGGTTTTGTGATGAATAAAGGAGTTGCAATTTTATTTCTTCTTGAACATAAGTTGTAAATTCACGGATTTAAACTTGCTGCAGGTCAGATGATCTGGAGCACGCGGTCTTTGAGGATTCTGTAGCAGTTATTGAAAGCTGCGTGTGTCAATGACCACTGCCGCAAAATTGACGTCCGAACCAACAACGGAAACCAGGAAGTTTGAATTTTGATGTGAATTGCCCTGCACTTCTCAAAGTGCATGGAGTCCCTTCGCTGGGAAATATTGCGAGCAGCCCCCTTCCTAGAAGATGCAGTCTTCCTGGCATGTGCAGCGCGGTACAGCACGGAGGCAGCAGAAACCCTAATCCCTCCCGACCAGCGCTAAAAATAGCAGCGGGCCTCTGCCTCTGCAACTTGGCCTGCTGCAGGTAAAACCTCTTTCGCCGGTAAGTTTCTAATAACTTACAAACGTGCATTTTTTGGAGGTTCAGCCTGAACGAAGTGCACGCGGATGCCTCACCAGAGGCAGTGGAATTAACATGGATACATTCTAGAGGATTAAAACTCCCTGGACAACACTACAAAGTAGGTATATTTCACGAACATTGTGCACGGGGTGTGAATTTGGCGGTTGATTTGCACCCGGCGTATAAAACATGCTTCTGCCTGACTGTGTGACTGATGAGGGTATTTTGAGCCTCAGCTGCTGAAGCTGTGCACAAGCATTTTTCATGCTGTCCGCTACATGACGAATGAATGTGGGAGAATCAACCCGATGGAATGATTTTGCAACGGATTTGGTTGGCTTTATTTGTTTGGGTCAGATTTTCCCGGGGTTTGGTGAAGTGTTCTGCAACCTCACACACGCGTGCGCGAATCCTGCTGAAAAATTTTGGCCTCACATCAAAAGTGCATGTTGACTTTCTGCCCAGTTGACGTCGGTTCTCAACTTCTGTCTCAGTAGAGTCAAAAGACTCCTGGAAGTGGTTGGTCCTCCCTCCCCGGCGAGCCTTGATCACCTCCCAGACTTTGACCAAATCTGACACTGTTCATTTTGCGGCCGCGCTGTCTGCTGGACGACGATTGTTACTTCATAGTCTGTGTGATCACGAAGACGAAGGGCTTGCTACTCGTACCAAGGTGATCCGTGTGTGTGTGTGTGTGTGTGTGTGTGTGTGTGTGTGTGTGTGTGTGTGCGTGTGTGCGTGTGTGTGTGTCGGGTTTGAGGGAACGTCGAATAATTTTTCAGTCATAGGCAACTTTTCTTGACCAAACGATGGCTTACGACACGAAGCCTGTCACCTGGTTCCCCCAAATGCCCCTTCAAGCTGATTTCGGCAATCGTTGAATCGCTCGCGTTGAAGAACGCTTTCCTATGTTCAAGGTAAATCTGCACGGAGATTTCGTGGTGGTTACGATGCGATCCGCTTCGTCGTGGCAGAAGGTGAAGGATAAGAATAGCCCGACAGCGGATGTTGCTCGTCTGAACCAGGTTACTACTGCGGCATGTAACACTGGGGCAGATTCCAGTCAGTGGCTTCAAAGTTGTACGTTCAACAACTGGGTTGAGAATTTTGCAAAATGGAAAACAGTCAATGTTTTGTGCAGTTTCTTTGAATCAACCACACATTTGAGCGTTTCAGTGAAGTTGAACCCTCCAGGTACGTCCAGACCTCGATACCTGTGCAGCTCAAAACTTTGTGACAGCTTGATTGACTGCGATTTGACCTGACAGATTCCCTTTGGTCCTTCTTGGCTCAGATAAAGCACATTCACATTGAGTGGGAGGCGAAATACACTCGCAAAGTGATACATTGCTGAGGTATTCTGGCAGAAGAGCATTTGGCAAGAATTCGGTTGTTACTCACATGTGTGTTGTGCAGAGTTTGCAGATGACTGGTTTGTAAGGCTGGGATTTGCATTTCCTGCAGGATTGTTTTCTGCTGTTGTCGCCTGACTTTCGGTAAAAATATTTTTGACAGTCTTGGTTTGTTACACTCCAGTGTGTGTGTGTGTGTGTGTGTGTGTGTGTGTGTGTGTGTGTGTGTGTGTGTATGTGTGTGTGTGTGTGTGTGTGTGTCTTGTGCAGTGGCAAACGCAGATGCATCTGTGGTTTGCTAGAGGCTGAATCTTTGCACTCTTATTTGTGCTCTGTCAAGTCAAAGGAAAATCGCAGGGACATACTCAGGTGTTTTTGGCGAATTTGGAACTTCGATTGAAAATGAGCAAAAGAAACAGAATTCGTCACGGCATGGGTGTGATGTTGACTGACATTCTTGCGCACAAGCTGTTTGGTGGGAGATTCAATGCCAAGAGAAGTGCAACGAAATTGGTGAAAGATAACATTCTGAGAAATTCATGTTTCTCGTGAGTTTGTGCGTCAAACAGGTCTACCTGCCCTTGAAACAACCGAAGATATTGAATTTAGCTTGTCACTGTTGGTGTGCAGAAAGTCGAGTTCTGGAAATGCATGACGGTTGCGAGCGCAACTCAACTCACCGTGCACATGTTGTCCACACCAGTCTCCGTGTATGGTGTCCAGCACACGCCTTTCCCGCTGAAAGAGGACTCCACTCACACGCGTCTTTTTGCTGGATCTCCATGGACTTGGAACCTCGGGCATAAAAGCGAGATGATTCGGATGGACAAGCCTCACTCTTGCTGTTGGACGTCCATTTTCTGGGCGTTCTGTGTGCAGTTGGAACTTCGCACAACAATCGCGAGCGCGACGTGAAGAAGCTCTGCTGGACAAGAGGCATGGGAAAAAACCCAACCGAACCAAAACATGACAGAACCTTCGGCTTCCTGCCACACATCTCATGCTCACGCTGATCGCTTGGGTTTGACTGCTTTCTGACGAGGAAGGGAACGAACAAGTTTTGTTGACAGGTCATCGTGTTTGTTTTCTGTTGAGTGACGTTCCTTTTTGCTTTGTACTTTCAGCCCCGTTTTATCTGCGCAGGATGGCTGGGTTGGAACCGGTCCTACTCGGCGACACCCAGCGTTTCGAATGCCAGGTGAGAGAGAAATCGTCTTACTGTGCAAGAAACACGCAGGAAGTACAACAAAGTTCCACGGACAACGTTTTCACACACTTTTCGTTGTCTGTTTGTAGTCATGGTATTGCTCGCAGTTTGACCTTACATCCGTGGCAGATATTCAGTTTTCCGTTTGTGGTCTTCGCTATCGCGGGGAAAACGCAGCTTCCCTTGTGCCGTCCAGATGTGTGTGCTTGTGTTTGGATGAAAGAAATGTCCAGAAAAAAAACCTTTCAGAGTGAGGCGGGAAGGGGAGCTTGGCTTGCAGCTGAACCTCACTGAAAAAAAACTTGGGCCGCGGGAAAGGTCCAGGGCAACCAACGGCCGATCCCTCTCGTAGTGTTTTTGACCTGTGGGGAATCTGGGTCCTGTCAGATGTCCGAAGACCCACTGCCTGTATCGCGTGTTCTGATTTCGCGTTGTTCGTGAGGGTCCATTGACTGGCCGAAGGCTGTGTCTGAAATTGGTGTCCCGTGGACATCGCTCAGCTGAATTCCCTCACAAACGCAGTAGACCAGTGGATATTGTTTTGGTGAACCCTCCAATACCCCCAGCGTGGCCTCTGAAAAATGTTTTTGGCTGGGGAGATCCAGACTGACCATCTTGCTCGTCTTGGGACTTTTCTTCAGTGCGCTTGCGTGACTTTTGTGTTGGTCTCTGCAAGAAAAATCTGCACAAATGCTCAAATCGCAGCTGATGATTTTGGTGTTGGACTGCGAGAGATTCGCGGCACGAACATCAGGAAACTTTGTCCCTCCCACAAGATTGTTGTCATCCCGATGTTGGAGTGCCAGCAGATGCTCAGTGCCACCTGTTTTGAAATACTGACATTGCCTTTCAGGTGATCGGCTATCCCACTCCGTCGATCAACTGGTTCAAGGATGAAGTGGACATCACATACAACCCGCGCTACCACATACAGTATGACAAGGTGAGACTTCGACTGGTGTGTTCACTAGAACAAGACGACCTCCTGTCAGCAGCAGTTTTTTTCGAGTTTCTTGCAGAAGATCGAAACTTGACTTGTCATTTTGAGGTGCTCCTTTCAAGAGTCAGTGTCACTTTTCGCAAAATGCAAACAGCCTGGAAGAGCTTTTCCCGTCAAACTTTCACCGCGTCTCTTTTGGACAATTCGAAATGTGGATCTGGAAAACAGGAGCCTCTCGAAGGGCATGGCATTCATAAATCTAAAATCTAAAATCCACCCGCAGCAGCCAGACACAACAATTGGACCTCTACCCGTCCTTTCACAAACACTTTCTTGTGTGCACGCGTACATTTGAAAGACGAAGGCGTTACATGTCAAAGACGACTTTGCCATTTCTCATGTCCCTGTGTGTTTTGCAGGACCACGGCATCATCTCCTTGATGATCAAGGAGGTGTCTCCACGGGACGAGGGCGTTTACAAGTGTCGCGCGGAGAACTCAGAAGGCTACGCCACCACCACCGCCTTCCTCGTCGTCAGGCGTGAGTAGAACACTCTTCAGACTTTCCGATTAGGTTGAACACGTGTATCAGCCGTTGGGTTCAGTGCGAGGATTGACTTCGTGCAGCGAGCGGTGATGGTTGTGAATGGTTGACTGTGAGGTGTGTATCTGGACAGAAAAAGACAAACAGCGAGTGAGGTTGTCTGACAGTGAGATGTCAAAGCTGGTTGTAGATCTATGCTTGTGGCGTTGAAAACAGAAGGGGCAACTTTTGTGTTTTCGTTTCTGTTTTGCGCGAGGCTTGAGGATCGAAAAGAGTGATTTCGTGATCCTGAATTCCATGTTCTTTGCTGTTCTGCTGGGAACGATTTATCATTGCATATCAAGGATGGTTCTCACCTTTTACCATGGGTTTGTAGGCACTCAATACAGTGCATTGATGCTCACAGACCTACACTTTGAGCTGGGGGTGGTTTCGCTGTTGTCAGTACGGCTCATCAAATCAGTCACAGACTTCCACACATCTTGAGGAAGCCCTGCGATTGAGAAACAGAAAAATCAAGCGAAGTGTTGAGTTTAAACTTGTATTCGAGGGTCCTATGGTCTAACACAACGAATCTCTCGGTGCAGTTGAACCGCTGATTCACGGGGTGGGCCAGTTCATGGGAGCTTTTGATTGATAGTGACGTTGAAGTCGCCACACAACACAACACAGTGTTGACTTGGCTGATCGGCTTCTTGTGCAACAATTTTCCTGGCTCATGTGCTGCTGGCTTTCGCTCATCAAAACAACAACTGAAGCACGTTTGTCAAAACGTTGTGGAGCAAAAAGAACCCACATGTGTGTCTCGTGGACCACCGTCAATGGCAAATACGTCAGCTCAACGACGGACAGACGATTTCTCTTAGGTTGACCTGACTAGCTTTGCCATACATTTCAATTTCCCCTTGGTCAGTTTTCGATTCTGGTTTTAATCTTTGTGACCCCAAGCTCGCACACAGCACATTGTAAGTTCTGAAAAAAGACCAAGAGATTCCTGTTGCATGTTTGTGGCAAGAAATGTGCAGGAGAGTAACGATGGTTGATCCACATGGGAAGAAACTTGAACAAATACACAGACAAAGGTCATCTGCAGATGCTGAAAGCTTAATCACTCCAGTGCGTTTCTGCAGTACACGCAGCGAGCGAACATGTTTGCTCATCCGCGAAGATTTGCGCAGTGAGAGCTCTGAATGTTGTTGTAAATATAGCCGTCATGTGAAGGTGTGCAAAATCCAGGACAAGCGCCATTGTTTGCCATTATTCACGCTGCAAAGCGTTTTTTGTCATGCATTTTTGCTGTGTTTCAGTGCAAAAGTTATCTTACTGTTGACGATGATTTTGGGAGACAGCAAAGTCGCACCGCGCACGTTCGAAAATTGTTGCCCATCCGGACCAATTCAGTAGAAAGTGACTGATTCAATCCTTGACCTGGATGGACGCAATTAAGTTCGTTCTCGGTGTGGGTTCCCATCTTTCGTGGTCGCACAAACAATCTTCAGACGTTCCTTCGATTTGCGTTCAGATTAAGTTCCCATGCATGTTCTTTCATCACATCATGAAGCCGGCGAGTTGGCCCTTGAGAAAGTTGGTTTGCTTTGGCTTGGTCGGTTTGCTGAAGACATATTTGCCCTGTCATGCATTGCTGTGAAGTGACTGGGATGTTTCGGCAATCTGGAGAATCTAGGTTCAGGTTTGGCTGATTCACCGGGACGGTTGAGTGGTGAAATTGCTTATCGTTTGGTCATAATTCTGCTTTGACTTTCTGGCAAGAGTAGCAACGAACCTAATTGCCAAGACAGAACTCCCGTATTTTGTCTAGAAGCGAAAACTTTGGTCATCAAGAAATGATCCGGCCAGTGATGGCTTTCCTTGTAGTGTGTCCTCCCCTGAGAGATGATGTTCTTCTTGAGAATCAATTGTACATACCTCCGTTGAACGCATCCTCCCCCCCCCCCGAATGTAAAGGCAGAACTACTGTGACAAGTCTGCTTGTTTTTCAGCTGGTGAAAGATTCCTTTGTGCAGTAAGCAGATACTTAATCAGCATTTGCACTGAGTATTCGCTTGCACTGACTCTACTTTCTGCGAAGGTTGCGGGCGAATTTGCTATCTGCGACTGAAGCCTTTTTTATGAGTAACGAACCTCGGATGTGAGTCTGGAAGAGCATTGAACTAAAACCTGCGCTGTGGGAAGGCATCTTCCTGTTGTTACCCCAGCCAGACCATAGATCACAGGGTTTGGTGTTCTGTTCTTGCTGAAGGAAGTCGTCCGTTGACTATTTGCACTGGGGTCCTTGGGATCGGGCCTGTGTTGTGATTGCTGGAGCCATCAACCTTCCTATTCTAGCGGGTGGGGGAAGGGCCAATTGATGAGCTGCTTTCAGGGAGAGAATTCTCCCCAATCTGAAATAGGTACGTATGTCCTCCGCGCACCCCTGAATTCCAGACGGGTGCTTCCCTGGAATATCAAATGGGTGCATCCCACTCCCTGCCCTGCCTTAGAAGGGTACCCCCTTCCCTGGACGGGTAGCTCTTGTCCCCTGGCTTTATATGGATGGGTAGATCTTACTCTCTGGCTAACCTTGGCAGGTTTCAGTCCAACGCCCTGCCTTGGATGGATTGGTCATACCCCCTGCCTCACCTTGGTGATGCAGGACGCGCCTCGGTTCAAATATTCGATTTTCTTGTTCTTGGATCCCGGTGTTTTCTACCAGTCGTTCTTGACAATGTTGGAGGGAGAAGGCTTGCTTCCTTGTGGAGTTGTGTGGTCTTGGGCGTCGTGTGTGTGAGCAGTGCCGATTGGGTTTCTGAGGACAGGGCTGGTCACCAGGAAATACATCAATTCGTGGTGCATTGAAAGCTCGTCTGCAGAGGTTGTTCCGAACGTCTTCGGTGCTCGTGACGAACGGATCCACTGTTTGGTGCAGGGTTTAGCACACACTCGCCAGGAAAAGCATCTGGCTTCGGGTGCCGTATGAAGGAGAATTAGGCGTTTGATAATTCAAACAAACAGCGGGTGGTGGCAACGTGAGCTCTCATTCCGAGAGACAGTTGCCAAGGATGATTACGTGCTTGAGGCAGGTTAAATTGGAAACCTGCAGTCATCACATGGGCGTACTTGCTGTGTGCAGTCGACATCCACTCAAAGTTCTTGTCACTGTTCGACACTCGACCTTTCAAACAGACCAGGTTGTTGTGGTGTCGTACATTTTGTGGACCGTGTGCACGGTCCACCAAGGCCATGGACTTTGGACATGACTGCAATTGTGCAATTGCTGAGCGTGCCTTGGCCGGGTGTTTGCGAGACCCTGTGTCCAGGGCCACGAATAAATTCAGCTGTTGCAAGTGACTGAAGAAGAAGAAGAAAAAGTTGAAGCGAGGTGGCATGAAATCATATTCGCTGAGGCAGTTTCGAAGATCTCGCAACAGAGGTTTTTTTTGTTGTTCCTGAAGAAGAGTGTATCCAGTTCAGTTGACCCAGTTTCTTATCTGAACATCGGTTGGTGTATCTTGAGGTGGAGGAAATGTGCCAAGGTTTCCGGAGCCTCTCCAGTGTCTGGTAACATGCTGTAGCGTATTGAAGACCACATCCATCGCCTTCAAAACAATTGTCTGTGCTCAGTGTACGAGTATTTTACGTGCGCCAAAGTGGTGAGAGTATGGAACCTTCTGAGCAGAAGACTACAGAGGACTCAAATCAGACTAGACTGAAGGTGCAGTTTTTTTCGGAACGAGTCGTCTGTACTCGACCAACACTTTCTCAGAGCGGTACTGCACTCGTATAGTCTGCGAACAACATGCCGCTATTCGCACTTATCTTCAGTTATTTCCTCCTCCAGTCCTTTCATCACAGCGGACCAGCAAACACGTCTGCACATGAAATGTAGTATTTGCATTCTTGTGCAGGATGTTACGGTGTTCATGATACGTTCGTGGATCGAACGCTTTTCTAGCTGTGCTGGGAAGTGGAAGCGGAACCAGGCAGAGAAATCTCAAGGAGTTCTGCCACGATTTTGTGCAGATCTGTCACTTTTTCAACACCCTCAAATTTCAATGGCGAATTTTGGCAGCCACTGATTTTCGTTCGGTACGGTGTCCCTGTTGTCAGATGTGTGACATGTATTGTTTGTCAAATTTGCATTGAGCAAAGCAAATGACAGCGACACGGTTTTTCTTTTGCCATATGGTGTCTTGTGTCACCGATCTGGCTGGCAACTTGGACACACCTTGCGGAGGACTGCATGGACGTGCGACACGGGTAGGGTTGTGCACTTGCAGTAGCTGGAGGCCTTGCTATTCCTGGGGGGAAGGGTACGAGATTCTGCCAATGTCTTGCCTCACCAGGGCGTGGGCCCTGACCCCCCAAAAGTAGTTGGGTAAGTCCTACCAAGCCCCCTCTCCAAGGTTGGTCTTGGCCTGCAGCTGGACAGGTACTATCGTCGCCCTACCCTTCTCCAGATAGAATTTCAGGGGATGTCTTTGACTCCAACTTTCGGATGCAAGGGTCATGCGCTGGTATAGATCTTGTTCCATTATCATGGGTAATTTACCTCACGACGTGTTTATGTTGCTCTGCTGGTTCATTAAGTGCCGACTGGTGCGCAATGAACACAGTTCAGTGAATCATTTCTGATGTTTCAAGGCGATTTATGTCATCTGAAGGTGAAGATGAAAAAAGCTCTTGCAAGCGTGGTGTTACCAGGTTCTTCATATCGTAGATCCAGGCGAGCAGGGATTGGCCTCCCCAGCAGGTTCACCAGTCAAAACGCAGGTCTCAGGGAGGTAGGGCCTCCCTAAAGTTTGGGCTGGCCTTGCTCCCCCTCCCCGAGGCAGGTCTTGTGGCTAGATCTTGCTCAATTTTTGTGTAGATCTCCCCCTCCCTCCAGTACGCAAGAAGATGAGGGCCGTGGAGCCCTGTGTTTTTTGAACCATTGGTGCACTTGATTCTGGTTCCAAAAATTTATTTGTGTTTTCAGTTGACAAAGATGGGACGGCGGAGGGGCAGTTCACGTCGATGGTCATCGAACAAGTGTCGGAGGAGGAAACTAGTCAGGTGCGATACTCGGGCCCAGCGCGGTTACTCAGGAATTGAAAGCTTCATCGACACTGCTTTTGTTGTGTTTTCTTTCAAACTGCCCGTTGCAAGTTGTGGTTATTTTTCCCCTTGTCGTGTACAGGTGCAGATGATGAGAACGTCGAAACAGTCTGTGATAGAAGAAGTCATAACCAGAGTCGAGGAAACAGAAAAAGAAGTCATCGAGGAGAAAACGATACGTAAGTGTCTAACAGGTGCATTTGTGTAAAATTGAGGAAAAACTCAGCATCGCAATTCGACAGAAAAACAAATTTCTCATTGATTTATTCGCAGCTCCGAGAATCGACTATGACCCAGAACTTGACGCCCCGATCTCCACAAAGTCAGGATCTACGTTGTACATTGAGGTGCGTGTTCTGTCGCTAAAAACCTGCCCACCGTGGCACACACGCGGCTCAGATCCTTTGCATGGGTTTGCCTTGTGTTGTGGAACCGTCCTGTATTCGTGCTTTGAATATGTTTCAGCTCACACCAGAATGCATCTTATTTTGCTTGTCACAAAGTTGGTGGATTGCTTGTGAAGCAACCTGCAACCCAGAGTCGTGTCGCCAGGGTGCTGAAACTGAACGGAACTTGGTTGCAGGTGGAGGTGACGGGGGTGCCGAAGCCCAAGGTGAAGTGGTTCTTCGGCGAGGAGGCGCGCCTGCTGGAGACGGCTCGCGTGTCGCTCGAGACGATCGGAGACTTCTCCTGCCTCAAGGTGCGTCGAGCTCAGGAAACAGGGACAAACAAAACTGGAATCGACAGATTCTTACTTGTCGTGAACAGAAGTGACGCAAACAGCTTGTGCAACGTGTGGAACAGTGCTCATCGTTTGAACAAGCGGGCTGTTTGAGACGTGATGGCATGTTGTTGAACCTTTGACGCGCAGGTGAAGAACACGACGGCGGAGGATTCCGGCGTCTACCGCGTCACGGCCGAGAACCCGGCCGGCGCAGACAGCGCCTCTTTCGACGTCAAAGTCAAAAGTGAGCATTCCGACCACGGAGAGGGTTATGAATGTGTGTGTTCTTGTGAGTGCATAAACTTGTCGTGAAGCACTCGAAACAAATTGCAACAATTTGTGTTCTGCTGACACCTGGCCTGAGAACCTGCAGACGTCACTCTGTGTCTGGTAAAATTAAACGAAGGTCAATTCTACGAAAACTCGTCGTGTTCTATTCTTCCGCCGGACAAGTGATCCTTGCGTCAAGCCTGTTCTCCGTTTACACTGTGTTCGCTGTGCGCAGCGCCGCCGTCCCCGCCGCGTAACATCCGCATCATCGAGGTGTTCAAAGACTACGTGACGATCGGCTGGGACGCGCCGGAGCGGGACGGCGGCGACGCCGTCACCGGCTACGAGATCGAGAAGAGTCTCCAGGGCAAGATGTTCGTCACGGCCGGCCGCACAGACGCCAACGTGAGTTGGGATGCAAAGAGACTTCAGATAATTGGACTGCTCACCTCAATGAATCATATCGTGCACCCTGAACGTGGGTCATGTTTGTTCTGTGGTCCATAGTTTTCAGTCTGGTTGAACCTACTGTAGCCGAATCTGCGTTTTCAGACACACGAGTTCAAGGTGGTGAAGCTGTACGAGGGAAACGAGTACAAGTTCCGCGTGAGCGCTGAGAACCGCGTCGGCGTCAGCGACCCGTGCGAGACCAAGGAGCTCGTCAAGTGCAAACTGCCCTACGGTGAGTGCGCCGCCGCGACACTCATTTCAGCGCCTCGACGCCCCATTTTTGAGTGAAATGGCATCTTGAAGTAGAAACACATTGTGATGTGTGATGCTTTTATCTTCAAGGCATACGACTCAAATCGAGATCGTTCAAAGGTACACTCTTTGAAAGTTTGTGGTGGCGGCGCTTTCTTCTTGTCTGCCTCGAGGTTTTGATCAGATTACGGTTCTTCTCTTGAACTTGTAAATCAAGACTTTCTCGGACTTCATTTTGAGGCTTTAGGCAAACTCTCCAAAGGGAAAATCTCTGGTCTTTGTTCACAACATGCCCCTCCAGCCTTTATGTTTAGCGCTGAATAAAGTCTCCTTCATGACTTTGGTTTCGGCACCTATTTTCTCTTGCGCCGCTGACTTTTCAAACGCACGATTTCCAGACATGCCCGGTGCGCCTCGGAACCTGACGGTGAAGGAGGTGAACAAGGACTACATCACGGTGGCGTGGGAGGCGCCCGAGTCGGACGGCGGCACGCCCGTCATCCAGTACATCGTCGAGAAGAAGGACGCGACGCGCTCTTCCGGCATGTGGGCGCTCTCTGCCACCGTCGCCGCGGACGTCCTCGAGTACAAGGTTCGTCAGCGAGCCGAGCATCGGCGGGTTGATTTTGAGAGGATAAACTGCGTGAGACTTCGAATCTGCTGTGAAGCGACTGGTGACCCGCATCGTCACTCGCTGCTCCGTGTGAAAGGAAACTGAGTTCAAAGAACGCTGCTGTGTTGTACTTATCTTGCTTGTTGGGAGATTTGTCATGGCTACTGAACTTTGTTTCTGTGTCGCTGTGCAGGTGACGAAGTTGTTCCAGGGCAACTCGTATCTGATCCGCTTGACGGCGGAGAATCGCGTCGGCACGAGCAGCCCGACCATGACCAAACAGGCCATCACCGCCAAGCTGCCCTACGGTGAGTCCCAGGAGACCGTCTGCAATACAAATCTCACGGGCTACAGAGCAGAGGACACTCGACTCGGTGCAAAGATCGGCAGGTCGAGTATTCAACTCAGGGGCTGGTTTGTGCTGGCTTTGATATCGTCGGTGTTGCACTTCAATGAACTGGGTTGGAATTGCTGCTGGGGTGGATGTCATACTCTTTTCTCTGGTTAGCGAGAAACGCGTTGATGAGCGTCCTGCACAGTATTTCTGAACTGAGACGATGCGTTTTCAGAGAAGCCGGAGCCGGTGCGGAACCTTCGCGCCGTCGAGACGACGCCGGACTCCATCACGATCGCGTGGGACGCGCCGGAGAGCGACGGGGGCACGCCGCTGCTCGGCTACGTCATTGAGAAGCGCGACGCCAAGCGCAACGACTACATCTACATCGCAGACGTAGAGGCCACGTCCACACAGTGAGCAAAATGTCTCAGCCTTGTGCCTCCATCCCCGAACTGAAATGTCCGACAGCGTGGAACGAAACAAAATCGACTTGATCTGAAATGTACGCACAATGGTGCTCACACACCGTTTTGTCCTTTCTGTGCGGTGGCAGGTTCAAGGCGACGCGTCTGTTTGAGGGCTACGACTACTACTTCCGCGTGATCGCCGAGAACCAGGTCGGCACGAGCGAGCCGTGCGAGATGCTCAAACCCGTCAAGGCCAAACTGCCCTTCGGTGAGTGGCTGCGGCTTCATTGTGTGTGTGTGTGTGTGTGTGTGTGTGTCTGTCTGTCTGTCTGTGTCTGTGTCTGTGTGTGTCTGTGTGTGTCTGTGTGTGTGTGTGTGCGTGTGTGTGCGCGCGCTGCAACGTTTATGACGTACCCCTTCTTGTGTGCACAAAAACGGGACAGATAGGTGTGTCTCATGCTTTGGTGGACATGGTACATTTTTGTCCCAGATGAGCCTGAGAGCCCGAAGAACCTGCGAGTGAAGGAGGTGTGGACGAACTTCATCACCATCAGCTGGGACGCTCCCGAGAAGGACGGAGGTTCCCCGATTACGGGCTACATCATCGAGAAGCGCGACGCCCTGAGACCCATGTGGCTCAAGGCGGGCACGGTGGAGGCGGGACAGACCACGTTCAAGGTGCAGGGCTTTGTGGGAACATCTTTCTGTTGGAACATATTGCGCAAGATACGTAGTCCGAGTCTGCATTGATGAGGGCCGTGTCACTGAAACGGCTTCACTTGGGTAAGCAAAAACCGATTGAAACTGCAGGTTGAAACTGATGACTATCTGCAGGTGGAGAACCTGTTTGAAGGCGCCGACTATCTGTTCCGCGTGTTCGCCGAGAACAAGGTGGGACCGAGTCGGAAGGCGGCAGAACTCCAGATCCCTATTCGCGCCAAGATGCCGTATGGTGAGCATTTCTTGTGGAAGACTGTAACAAACGGTGTTCTCGGATTGAACCGGCCAGTACAGAGGGAAACGTTCATTTGTGGTCATGTGGCGGCAAAGTAGATGACGTCTCTCGACAATAAGTCAGGGATTCACAGATTTAGCCTTCTGAGTCTTGCCGGAACCAAACCTGCGACGCTTTCCCCATTTTGCAGACCCGCCGTTCGCGCCGCAGAACCTGCGCGTGACAGACTACAACTGCGACTACATCACGCTGGCGTGGGACAAACCCGACCACGACGGAGGCTCGGCCATCCAGAAGTACGTGGTGGAGAAGCGCGACTCGATGCGCCCCACGTGGGTCCACGCCGGCACCACCGAGGCCAACACCACCACGCTCAAGGTGAGGGGCTCACGCACCTTTTGTCGCAGAGCGCAGAAGTTGGTCCCAGTGTACCAGAGATTTTGACCACGTAGTCTGCTCAAGCTTCGCATCAAGATGCAATCGTTTCCTTTCTTGTGCTTCATGATGTCTCAGTTGATTGAAGATCAAAAGCGTTGGCCTGTTATTGTGTGTTGTTCTGCAATGTTGACTCTGCTTGTCTCAGGTGGAGAAGCTGATAGAAGGCGAGAACTACTATTTCCGCATCGCGGCGGAGAACGAGTGCGGCCGCGGGCTCTACCTGGAGAGCACCACTCCCATGAAGGCCAAACTTCCATTTGGTATGTTCTTTTTCACAAAATGCAGCGCCAATGGTCAATGTCCGTCGAATAAAACACTGACTCGTGCACTACCTTTTTTTCAACCTGAAAAACTCTCGTTCCGCGCAATCTGTCATTCTCAGCGAGAATCACGCTTTGGTCATCTCTTGTTTCTGTTGGCAAAGCACAATGGAAGTAGTTCTCACTCAAGCCCTCGTGTTTTCCCAGACAAGCCGCAGGCCCCGCGGACGATCCGGGTGCGAGACGTGTGGAAGGACTACATCAACATCTACTGGGACCTGCCGGACAGCGACGGCGGCTCTCCCATCACCGGCTACAACATCGAGGTCCGCGACGCCTTCGAAATCTCCTTCAAGTACGTCGGCTCCGTGGATGCCAACACAGTGCACTACCAGGTGAGCAACCATTTGTGTGGGGGTGGGGGTCCATGCGCGGACGTTGGTTCTCCCCGATGGGTTTTCAGTAGCCCAGTGACCTTCAACTTGGGGGTGCTTGCCCCTGGGACACTGACCCCATATTGTCAGCATTTATTCCGTGTTGTTGAAGTGTGTGTTAAATTGAGACTTCAACGGAGTTTTGTGATCGTTGTTGACCTTGTGACTTGGATCGCAGCTGACGAACCTGGAGGAAGGCCACGATTACTACGTGCGCGTCTTCTCGGTGAACGCGGCTGGACCGAGCGAGCACCCGGTCGAGCTGAAGCCCGCCATCACCGCCAGGCTCCCATTTGGTAAGCTATTCAAACGACCGCACACACTTTGTCTTGGAAATGTGAGCAACACAAACGCTCTTTGTCGCAACAGACAAACCGACGGCGCCGCACCTCGTGCGCGTCCTCAGCACCGGAAACGGAACCATCCGGATCGCGTGGGACAGACCCGAGGACGACGGGGGATCCCCGATCACCGGCTACGTCATCGAAATCTGCAGCTCCACCGACACCAAATACAGAAAGGTGAGACCGAGGCTTCTGGACACTCTTTGCATTCAGAGTTGTTTATTTTGAAAAAGTCTTGGCGTTTTCATCGGTGCCTTTGGTGTAAAATTGGCCTTCAGATTGTTGGGGAGGGGTTCAAATCTACTTGACATCTCATCTTTCATTGAGCAGATTGGCCACCAACACCTCCAGCTTCCTTGCATTTGCACACGTTCCTGGACTTTGTGTACGTTGTGGGTGTTGATGTGTGTTGTCCAACCGCCACTCTGTGCCTGCAGGCCGCAACGACGGACGGGAGCACGCTGAGCCACGAGCTGACGGGGCTCGTGGAGGGCGCGGACTACTTCATCAGAGTCCGAGCCGAGAACATGGCGGGAGTCAGCACCGGCTACTCAGAGCTGGACGAGCCCGCGTGCGCCAAGGAGCCTGTCAGTGAGTGGCTTCACACATCTTCATGTTCCCGTCTGTGCGCGATACGTCCGGAAACAAAAATTCGAACTGAAGGATCCACAGTAGCAAAAAGTGTGAGCCGGTATTCTGTTCGAAATTGCTTTCCACTTGAAGACTCCAACATCCCGAGCAGAATGTCACCGAAAAAAATGTTTATGATTTTTGCCATCAGAGGAAAAGGTTCCTTTGGTGAGTGACTGAATGTCACTTTTGCGAACCTTTTTGTCATCCATGTTGTGCCAGTTTTCTCATGTGGTCTTTCTCTGGTTCCAATTCCTATCTTGTGGTCTTTTGTTCCTTTTCTCTTGCGACGTCACGTCGATTTTTGTTGAGGAGAGTCGATGCCATGCTTCTCTCCTATTTTCTTTCACATTTGAAGCCGCTTCCACACTTTACCACAGGTGGTGCAGTCACGTATGTCGGGGGCGACTCATTCGCACCCATCATGTACACGAACGGAAACGGCCTGGCATGGGCAAACAAAATCATACTTCGTGCACGTGTGCAAACATCAGCTGAAATTTATACTGGAAATGTTCGAGCACAAGACTGATCACATATCAGATCATCTGCATTGCATCCACATACACCACATGAACCAATGTGGTGTGAAAAGTCTTGGTGCGCGCATGCGCGTTTTGTGAACCGCGTGACTTGCTGCACTTCAGCGCCGCCGACGGCGCCGCAGAACCTGCGCGTCATCGCGTACTCATGGGACTCGATCGAGTTGGCGTGGGACGAGCCGGCTGGCGGCGCTACCTCCGACATCACCGCCTACGCCGTCGAATCGCGCTTCGCAGACCAACCCACGTTCCGGCTGTCTGGAAAAGTGGACGCTCTATCGAAGCGCGTGTACCAGGCGTACGGCCTGATCGAGGGCGAGGATTACTTCTTCCGCGTGCGCCCGTGCACCCGAGAGGGGCGGAGTGATGAGTTCGCAGAGATCGGCCCCGTCACGCCGAGGCCGCCCTTCGGTAATCGCTCTCCCCCGCAGATGTCCACGTCGCTTTGGCCTGGTTTAGTTTGATCCCATGGAAACGATTAACCATCCTGTGCTTGTCCGCGTATTCGTTACAGAGCCAGCGATCGTAACCCTTGCATTATCAGTTGGCTTCTTTTGTTTTGGCTCCCTGGTCATTGGCAATTTGCAGAGCATCAGCGGAACCGAGAGTGAACGAAAGTGCTCTTGTGAATCAACACGTTCCAACCAAAATGCGGTCCTTCACTGGTATTACTCGATTCAAAGAAGTCTAATGTCCAGTCCAAATTTCTGCGAAGACGCACCTGTTGGCGACGCCTCAACACAATATCACAAAGCAATATTCTGGCCTTGGTTCTATATTTTATGTGCTTGAAGACTTTCCTCGGTTGTCCTTTGGTTTGAAACTGTTAGACTAAACTGATTGATTTTCAGGTCACCTTGTGCCAGCTAACGTCAGCAAACATAACTGTCATAATTTATCAGATCTGTTTTGTTTCAAAGTCAACAGCTGAATTTCTTTTCATTTGGTATTTGTGTTCATTTCTAACATCATCCCTTTTTTGCAGTGAAGCCCTGACTTCTTCGTGTAATTTGTGTGTGTGTTCAAAATGAACAACGGAGCGACCTTGTTGTGACCGCTGGGCGCCTAAATTTTCCAGAGCCGCCCTCCGCTCCCACAAACCTCGTTCTCAAGTCCGTGAGCGCGCACGCTGTGTGCGTTGCTTGGCAACCACCGGAACATGACGGGGGTGCTCCTGTCAAGCACTACGTGGTGGAGCTGAAGCCTCCGGACGAGACTGAGTTCGAGCCGGTGGCGCGGGTCAAGGGGCTGGCGTGCGAGGTGAACTGTCTTAGCGAGGGGCGCGACTACGAGCTGCGGGTGAAGGCGGTGAACCCGGGCGGCGGCTCGGGAGAGTACGCCCAGCTCGACTACCCCGTCACGCCCAAACTGCCCTTCGGTATCCAATCACCTGTTCACGCATCATCAGTTTCAATCGATGCACATTTCTTGAAATTGATTGTTGAAAAGTTCACGTTCGAGTTGATTTTCTCATGCATCACAAGACTTGACTGTGATACATGGAAGGGACCCAAGTTGACGCATCTTCATTTGAAGAAAAATACTGGTGCTCTGCAGTACAAAAATTCGAATGCTGGTTCCCACACACGAAGGAGCGGAACCGTTAAACAATAGAGTCTAGAACTCAGTTTTAGCGGTACCTGTAGCCATCCAACACTGTCAGACGACTCTTGTCATCGTGTCTTGTTTGTGACATAAACTCTCTGCCGCTTTCACCTGTTGTTTATGTTCATTCCCATTTACATTTTTGCTGAAAGTTTGCCTTGAATGTGTATTTATAATTTCCTTTTGATTTGTCGCCATGGATCATGCATGAAAACCACAACAAAACTGCTCCATGTCTTCAATAAACGTCGGACCAAATTCTGTCATGCAGTTGACGTTTAATTGCGCGCTCACCTCGACAATCTTGTAAAGAACCCACTGCAATCATGCGCGCAGCCATCACCGCACACGAGTAAACATTTTTTCTGTGCGGGAGCAGAGAAGCAGAACACTGCACCACTGATCATTGCCGTCCGGAGTCATTGTATTTGTCAGATTCATCTATTTGAATGGTTTTCTCACTCGATGTCGTCGTTGCAGACCCGCCGTCGGCGCCGCGGACGCTGCACGTGACGGCGCACGAGAAGAACTCGGTGAAGCTCGCCTGGTCCCCGCCCGAGCACGACGGCGGCGCCCCGATCCGCCGCTACATCATCGAGGGAAAGTGCGAGGATGACGCCGACTTCCGGTGCGTGACGCGGTGGCGTCGTTGAGATGATGCGGGAGGGCGGGCCTCAGCTGTGTCGTGTTGATCATGTGAAGTCACGGCCTTACACTGTCAGAGACGAGCTCAACAAAATTGCGTTGCTCCAAACGTAGCAGAAACTTGCACACAAAACACGCGAAATTTCGTTCCAAATTGGTGATGTCCACAGAAAGCCTCCAAAACGAATCTCGTGTGTGCAGGCACATCGGGAAGGTGGACGGGAAGACGACCAACTGGGACTCGGTCGGGCTGCAGAAGGGGAAGCACTACTCGCTGCGCGTGCGCGCCGAGAACCCGGTCGGCGTGTCCGAGGGGACGAGTGACCTGGACGAGCAGATCTACACAGGGCCCAGCACAGGTGAGGCGCGCACTCTGTCCTACTTCCTTGCCCCCACCCAAAATATAAAATCTGAATTAATTCCACGAGCGAATGTTTGCAGGTGCAGTGTAAGGCGAGGCAGGTTTTGCTGGTCTGACACGGTTTTCTTTGCAGGGTAAATAAAAACAACTGCGTTTTCGGTGTTGATCTTGCCCTTTTTGCGCGGGAAAATCTCTGCTCCCTTTTGAAATGAACTGTGTTTGTATAGAATTGTGAGGAAATTCCTTTGTCTGACATGGTTGACAAGCACTGAACAATTGCTTCTCTGATCACAACTTGCGTACAGCTGTTTTCTTCGTTCCCTCTGCACACAGAACCCCCCTCCTCCCCCGAAAAACTGCATGTGCTCGGCACAGACAAAGGCAGGGTCAGTATGGGATGGAGTCCGCCTCGTTATGACGGCGGCGCTCCCCTCACCGGCTACATCATCGAGATGGCACCGGGCAACAGCATCGACTTCGTCGAATTCGCAAAAGTCGACGGAAAAACGACTGAGTTCGAGGCAAAGGACCTGCGCGAGGGACAGAGCTACAACTTCCGAGTGCGCGCGCAGAACTCAATCGGAATCTCCGTGAACGGAACCAAACTCCCAGAACCTGTCACTGCCTCCCCTTCCTTTGGTAAGCCTGCTGTGCTGTGGCTTTTTGAGGTTTAATCAAACTGCGGTGGCGTGATTTTGACTCAAATGATGTGCTCTGCAGCACTTTGAACCTGTTGGTGTTGGTGAAACAAAAACTTGATTCTTCACCCCAACCAAATCACTCACTTTATCACTCTTGTGGTGAAACTCCTTGATTCGCGTGGTTGCTCCAGTAACGTGGTGGTGTTTTTGCTCTGCGTTTGATTTGAGCAGCCACACCGTCCAGTCCCGAAAACCTTCGTGTTTCGGGTACCAACAAAGGAGAAATCTCCCTGGCGTGGGACCCGCCTGCGGATACCTCGACCGCACCAGTCGACTCCTACGTCATAGAAATCGCAACCGGAGACAGCCCCACGTTCAAGGAGTTCGCGACTGTCAGTGCGAAGACGTGCGCCTTCGATGCGTCAGGATTGAAAGACGGAATGAAGTACAACTTCCGAGTGAAGGCCAAGAACTCCATTGGAACGTCGACGGGAGCCGCGCAGCTGGACAAACCTGTCGCTGCTTCGCGCCTGGGTGAGCCTAACATTTGCTTTGTTTGGTGTGGGTTGTTTCACAAGATAGCTCGAGGTCTGCTGTTGTCAAGAGACTTTTCCCAATCGGTGAAGGGGATGTTGAACACCTGAAGTTTGATCGTTTCTTGAGTGTGGCACACTGTGTCGCTCAGGAGTGTGATTTGAAAAAAAGATCCATGGGGAAAGAAAGTGTACCCCTGTACCCCTTTTACTTGTACAGAGAGTGGTGTTCGCGTGTTTCTTGACTGAGACCCTTAATTCTGTGAGATTTTTGTGGTGCTCCTCTTGTGTCTTCTGCCCTTGACACGGACAGACCTCTGTCCTCACTTTGCACCGGTTGAGGTGAACAAATCCCAGGGTTGTGTGTGAAGTGTGCGATGTTGTCGCGATACTCGTGCAGATTTGCCTCCGACCCCCGAGAACCTGCACGTCGTCAACATGGACCGGGGCCGCGTCTCCGTTGCCTGGCAACCTGCAAAGGAAACAGCGGACGCGCCTGTCGAGGGTTACGTCATAGAGGTGGCGCCTAGTAACAGCAACGATTTCGAGGAGATCGGACGTGTCCCCGGCAACGACATGTGCATGTTTGACGCGACGGGACTGAAGGAGGGACAGAAGTACAACTTTCGCATTCGGGCCGAGAACCAGGCCGGTGTTTCTGCAGGGTTTGCTTCCCTGGATAAACCCGTCGCAGCGTCACCCATGGGTAAAACACATTCCTGCGTGTGGTGTTCTTCCTTTTCTCTCAAAACTGTTTTGCTTCCCAACTGTGTTGGTTCAACTTTATTGATTGGCATCAGAAACTGTTGAGGAATCTATTCTGCAAGTGGCTTTTACGGAATCTTCCTCTCATCACTGTTTGTGCATCATGCCACAGAACAAATCGCTCGATTCAGATGACAAGTTTTCTCTGGTCGTGCTTTCTTCTCGTTTTACGAACCCGTCTCGATCGCATTTCCATGTTCCTTTCTTTTGACTCACTGTCGTTTGCCCCACCAGTCTCGATGCGTGGTTCCCTTTCCAGAGCCTCCTTCCTGTCCTCACAACCTCCAAGTCGTACACACTGACCGCGGAGAAATCTCCATTGAGTGGCTGCCCTCCAAGGAGAGCTTCAGCTGCCCAGTCGACCGCTACATCGTCGAGATGGCGACTGGGGACAGTGGAGAGTTCATTGAAGTCGGGAAGGTGGTGGGCACGATGTGTCACTACGAGGCTCGGGACCTGGTTGAAGGAGAGAAGTACAACTTCCGGATCAAAGCTGAGAACCGGGCCGGGACGTCGAGCGCGGCGCAGCTGGAGAAGCCGGTCGTGGCGTCAGCGCTGGGTAAGAGCCGGCGTGCAGCTTAACGTGGGGTGTATCGCGCGGAGTGCGATGCGACATCTGTGACCCTGTGTGCAACCTTGGTCACCCACAAGTTTGCAACATCACTGAAATCTCTGCTAAACTGTTCTGGTGTTGGGATGTCTTTCCCTCCCTCGTTTCTGAAGCCAAACTCCTCTCCACAATTTCACCCTCTTTGTTCTCACAGATTTGCGTGAACTGACCGTTGTTTCACAGATGCACCAGCAAGTCCAAGTGATCTCCGTGTGACCAACACAGACACTGGATCTGTGTCTCTCGAGTGGCAACCTGCCCCGTCAACTGAGAAGGCCCCAGTCGACGTGTACGTCGTGGAGATGGCCGTGGGGGACAGAAGTGAATTTGTGGAGATTGCACGAGTTGACGGCAGGACGTGCAAATTCGACGCCATTGATCTCAAAGACGGACAGAGATACAACTTCCGCGTAAAGGCGCGCAACTCGGTGGGCAGCTCGGAAGGAGCAGCGCAACTGGACCGGCCTGTCGTCGCGTCGAAAATCGGTAAGCTGTGGACAAGCAGCGAAAACCTGGACTTGACGAGGTGAATTGTGCATCTGGAGTTTTCTGAGCAATGGGGGCCAAGTGGTTGCTATCTGCTCAGAACACTTCGGGTCTTGTGTGCATGGTCCCCCTGACAACGTTTTGTCTCAGACGCTGCCAAACGAGCTAATCTTCTCCACTTACCGTGCTGAAACACGTCTGTGCGAGGTTGATTCACAAAGTTGTGATCTTTTGCAAGCTTTTTTGAAGTGTTCCGTGTTCCTGGCTACAGAACACTGGCGGACATTTGGTTCGTGCAGATATCTGAAAGTTGGCAACACAAGAGACCAAACTTGAACCCTCAGCCAGGATGTGCAGAACCACTACAGTGGTGGCTTACCGTCTCTGATTGTCCTGTACATGAGAAGGAGTTGAAGCACAGCAGATCTAATTTGCACAGATCGCCTCACAGACACGTTCGCGTACAAACAGCTCGTGGAATTTTGGATCAGATTTGTCCATGTCAGAATTTCCTGCCACGGGCACGAGTTCTGACTGTGTACCTGAAGTCAGAACGTGACTTTTTCTTTGGTTGTTGACGGGAAATGACATCCGCCAATGTGTGTTGAAGAGCCACAAAACTGAAAGAAGTCCACCAGCTTTCTTGGGCGGGCAGGGGCATTCAAAGGCATTGTTCGCCAAGAGAGCCCCCACGGACAACGAATATCTTGATCAGTTTGTTGCAGTGGACCACAACTTTTGTGGACCAACCTTGTGTGATAACGTTCCACCTTTAAACCCTCCGCAACTGTCTGTTGTGCTCTGTTCTCTCGAACTTGTTCTTTGTTTCCCCAGTTGTACCTTCCAACCCCGAAAACCTGCGCGTTACTAGTACCGACAAAGGACGCATCTCTTTGGCCTGGAATCCAGCCAGTCAAACTCAGGATTCTCCAGTTGAGGATTACCTCATTGAAATGGCGACTGGAGACAGTGGTGACTTTGTTCCGATTGCCACGGTGGACAGTGGGCAGTGTGGCTTCGAGGCTGCAGGTCTCCAGAATGGAGAGAAGTACAGGTTCAGATTGAAGGCGCGGAACCAGTCAGGAACCTCGAGTGGAGTTGCCCTCCAGGATCCAGTCGTTGCATCCCCTTTGGGTAAGGAAGGTTCTTGCTTGTTTCTGTGGCGTCGTTGACGTGAAATGTGTGGAGAGCAGCAGTTGAGTCACTGTGTAGGAATGAGATGTGTAGTACTGGTGCTCCCTTTGCTGTCCAAATAACTTTTGTGGCGCCGGAAATGATTTTTGTCGCAGATTGGTATTTGGTAGAACTCAGCGTAGTTTGCGTCCAACTAACCACTGCGCATGCGTAAATCTTCAGCGCCGCCGTCCAAGCCAGAAAACCTGGACGTGGTGCGCACGGACAAAGGTCTCATCAGCATCGCCTGGGACCCGCCCAAAGACATTCCGAACGCCTACACGCCCGTGGGCGGTTACGTCATAGAAATGGCGACGGGCGTGAAAGACAACTTCGTTCAAGTCGCGGAGGTGGACGCGAACGTGCGAGAGTTCACTGCGACGGGACTGAAGGACGAGAAGAAGTACAATTTCCGTGTGCGAGCCAAAAATGAAGCAGGGGTGTCCGAAGCGTACAACCAGCTGAAGAAACCAGTCAAAGCCATTCCACTTGTCGGTGAGACGCCCATTGATTCTTCTTTCCGAACGACATCAACAGAAGGCCCAACAAAGTGTTTTGCTGGTTGCAGTGTTGTGTTAACTGTACGTAGTGTAGACGCTCTGGTAAACACCGCCTTTGGGTCAAGCGACACTTTCCTAACAAACAGTAAACTCCTTGTAAAACCAGTTGTACTCTGAAACCTTCTCCTTTCTCACCCTTTTTTCTGTAGTTCCTCCCTCCAACCCTCAGAACCTGCATGTTGTGAACACGGACAGCGGCCTCATCTGTTTGGCGTGGGAGGCGCCCAAGGCGCACGCCAAGGCGCCGATCGACTCCTACAGAATCGAGATGATCACCGGATTTATGAACGACTTCGAGCATTTTGCCCAAGTGAACGGAGAGACATTGACATTTGACGCAGCAGACCTGAAACCGGGACAGAAGTACAATTTCCGAATCAAGGCGGTGAACTCGGCCGGTGTATCCACGGGGACGCAGCTGGAGAAAGCCGTGCCGGCCGCCCCGCCCTCTGTTGGTGAGAGGAGTTGTGCGCTGTGTCTGTCTCAGGTTTTGGTTCAGTTCAGTCGAATAACAGTCGCCTGTTTTTGTAGAAATGTTCAGTGCACCTTCTGCATGGGAGACTAGAGTAGTAGATTCAGCGCTTTTGTGCGCTTCTTTAGAGAATATGTTAGAGAACCCGTTACTAATTCTCCTCATCGTCTAACTTGTACACTTCTCATCGTAACTTCACTCTTCTAACTCAGTGCCTCCCTTCGCGCCCGAAAACGTCAGCGTGCGGGACACGGCCCGCGGCCGCATATCGCTGCAGTGGCAGCCTGCCAAGGAGACGGTGAAAACGCCCGTGGACGGCTACATCATTGAAATGGCACCAGAGGGAAGCACCGACTTTCAACAAGTTGGGCGGGTGGACGGAAGTACGTGTGACTATGACGTCACAGATGTTCAAGATGGTGTCCGCTACAAATTCCGCATCAGGACGCAGAATCCGTCGGGTATTTCCGCCGGATGCGCCGAGTTGGCGAATGCGGTGATGTCAGCGCCAGCTTGCGGTGAGGATCCACACCCAACACGTTTGGAGTTCAAAGTTGTTCTCCACACTGGGAATGAACTTTGGGAATCTGAACTTCCGTTTGAAGAAACTTCGAACAGGAACTTCAGCACTTTGCTTGCTTCGAAGAGACTTCGTGTTTGTCCCTCCGTTTTGTGTGCATGGCATGTTCGGTTTGTCACAAATATTTTGTCGTTGAATCGTGTCGTTTGATGCATCCAGTCGACACCACCACCTTTCTTGTGTCGATTGTTGGCTGCACAAACAAATGTTTGTTGTTGGACGAGCAGAAGAAGTCCTGTTGCACAAAAATCTTGCCCGAAACATAAAATTGAACACAGAACAAACATCATCAAACTTTGGACAAATGATGTGATGTGCGCGATCAGTGCGAAGAAACTCAAGCGCGTTCATTGACCAGTAGTAATTGTTTTGTTGTGCAGTGCCTCCCTCGAGTCCGCAGGACCTGCATGTGGTGAGCACGGACTCCGGCAGTGTGGCCCTCGAGTGGAACCCAGCGCGCGAAACCATCGAGGCTCCTGTTGATGGCTACATCGTAGAAATGGCCACAGGGGACGGTGGCAAGTTTGTGGAAGTGGCCAGAGTTGGTGCTGGAACCTGCCAATTCAATGCTACGGGGTTGAAAGACGGAGCCGCGTACAGCTTCCGGGTGAAGGCCCGGAACGCCTCCGGGGCGAGCGCGGCGGGCGCGCAGCTCGAGGCGCCGGTGACGGCGGGCCGCCGCGCTCCTGGTGAGAAGCGACTCGCTCTGCCTGGTCGTAGCCTTTTGTATTCCGTTGCAGCATTCTTTGTTTGGAATTTGCTTGACTTGTTTGTATTTTTTGCGTTTGGCGCGCACAGTTTGTCTATTCATTTGAGGTTCACAATGAAGGTTTCAATGATTTTCTTCAGTTGTAGAATTGAAGACAAATTTAGTTCGTCGTGCTCGTCCTTTTGATTTGAAAATGACACTGTCTTTTGTTTCAGCTGCCGACTTTGTTGCTTTCTTGATTTGACTTTTCTTCACTTTTGCCTTGCCAGTATCATTGCTTCTGAAATATGGAATGCTTCTCAAAAACTTTGTTGCGCGGCCAGTTTTGCTGTGATTGTCACTTTTTTGAATGTCTGAGTCAATGACAAATAGCTGCAGAAAAGCGGTTAAATGTTTTGCTTGATTGGGAAAAAAACATAATCGGTTCAAAAAGCGGAAACGTGGTCGTGTGTGAGAGAAAAACGGTTTGATGTTGAGTTTCCGAAACTGCGATGCGGTGGTGAGCGGTTTTGTCTGTGTCTGAATGTGCACATGTGGTCTGTTCAGATGTCTTGCTTGACAGTACTCGTCCAAAGGTGCTTCACGGTGCAATGTGTTTTTTTTGTGTGTGTAGAAATCATCCCAAAGAAATTTCTCACTTTTGGGATTTGCATGACACATCAATTTTTTGGCAAAATGAGGAGAATCGACTCTTGAAAAGAGTGGCTTGTTTTCACTTCAAAAAGCAAGCAGAAAAACTCATTCCTGAAGGCATTTTGTTTTCTGTTTGCCTGACACGATTATATTTGTCCAAGTTGCATTGTTTCTTTGTCTTTCTCACAAGGAGTTCAGAGGTAAAAACTCAGTTTGAAGACTGCGTGTTTGTTGAACGTTGAAAGTGACTTTTCGAGTCGGTTCAGGTCGCTTTCAGTGAACAACAGTGGCTTGTGGTCTTGTCGTGTCGACCAGCACCAGTGCCGTGTAACAGTGTCGTGTTCATTCTGTACTTGTAGTGAGCGCTCCCCCGTCCGCCCCTCAAAACCTGCATGTGGTGAGTGCCGACGGAGACCGCGTCACGCTCGCGTGGGACGCGCCTCCCGACGCTGTGGATGACGCTGGTCCCGTGCGCAACTACATCGTGGAGATGTACTCCCTGGAGGACGCCGAGTTCATCGAGAAGTTCCCTGTGGACGGCACCACCCGGAGCTACACGGCGACGGGGCTGCAGACGGCGGGGCCGGGATATGTGTTCAGCGTGCGGGCGGAGAACGACGCCGGCGTGTCGGAGAACGCAGCCGAGCTCGACGGTCCCGTGCTCGCCGGTCTGTGTCCTTTTGTTTGTTCTGTCTGTTCGCTGAGGTTCAACCTTGTGCGTCGTTTCTCGATCCCAGAGTTGTACGCTCACAAGTCTTTTACGTACGTTGTCTTTGACAGACCCAGTGTTTGTTGCTATGTGGTCAACGTGTTGTCCAGGGGCGAAACCGTTCACCAAGTGTACGAACCGAGTGTTTACGAGAGTAATACTAAAAGTCCTTTCCGTCATGTTTGGGCAAGTGGGTCATGTCGACAATGTCCTGAACTCAACTGCACAACAGAATGACTGAGAAGTCATTGGCAGGTGAAGAAAACATGACCCAAAATGTCAAACATGACGGAAAGGAGTTTTAGTATTACCCTCGTACAACGAGGCAGCCTGAAACTTTTTCCTGAAACGACCAGCTGATTTTGCAATGGTCAACTGGTGGCTCACAGGACTCAGTGTTCACGTCTTGTCGCCGTGTCTTGTCAGGTGAGAAGGAGGAGCGGGTCTCGGAGCCCGGCGCGCCGCGCGACCTCAGCGTCACCAGCCTCAGCGACTCCTCCATCTCGCTGCACTGGGCGGCGCCCGCCGCCGACGGAGGAAAACCCGTGCAGAAATACGTCATCTGCATGAAGGAAGTCGGCAGCAAAAAGTTGAAAAAAGTACGTTCGTCATTGAATCTGTCCATTGTCAAGGTCCGTCGAGGAACACAGACATTTTGCGCAGTGGACTGGAATTTTGTCAGTGGGTTTTGTTTCATTTTGTTTCTTCCGAAGTATTTGTTGTGTCCTTTCAAACGAGTTCTGGGCTGTGACTGAAAAGCCAACATCAGAGTCAGGCTGGCTCAGCTTGAAGGAAATTCATCGAATCCCTCATTTTCGGGGTCAAGAAAGACTGAATTTTGTGTTTTGGAACCGCTACAGGTGGGGACGGTGGACGGTCGGACGTGCGATTTCACCATCACAGACAAGGTGTCTGCTGGGAAGCAGTTCTACATCACCGTATTCGCGGAGAACGAGGTCGGAGTCAGCGAGGCAGGTGAGTACTGGCTTCCAAACGGAGCAGACACCTCGGTCATCACCTCGTGCAGCTCCGCAGTGAAACGTGTTGTGGTTCCCATGTTGGTATGCACAGAACAGTCTTTTCACGTGAGAAGCAAACAAGGCACGGCACTGGGTGTTCTAATCTCAACCAAAACATGATTTCGTGTGAGAACAGAAGTCTGATCATTTTGTAGTATCTCAGTGCACCTCCTGGCTGGGCTATACAAAATATTTGGTGCTGATTTTTGCTAGGGGCGGAGCTGGGGAAGCCTGTGGAGATCCCGGCTGCAGCTGACAAGTCTGTCAAGGTGGACGCGGCGCCTGCAGTGGAAGAGGTTTGTGCTTGCGTGCTTTTTGCTCAGCCAGTGGCTCTTGCCAAAAAGTTTACAGTTTGCACCGTTTTCGTCTCTGCTGCAATTGTCAATTTCATCCGTTGGATGAAATGCTGATACGATTGGTCAGTATCCTTCATGCACACAGTTGGTACGAACTGCACTTTGTTGCACAACCCTGGATTTCCGCTTTCACCAGGTTCCAGTGGAAGAAACTGCCCAACAGGAGAAGGCTCCTGAGGTGAAAAAGCCTGAAGAGAAGAAGAAAGAGAAGAAAGTGGAGGTGGTGGAGAAGAAGACTGAAGAGATTGTGGAGGAAGTAATTGAAACGGAAGAGGCAGCGACCGCCGCCACGGCACCAAAGCAGCAGGTGATGCTCAACATTGAAAGCCGTCTTTTGCAGCCTGAACTCGACAGTTTTGATTTTGATTTCTTTCGAATTCTCTTTCACGTGGCTACGGGAAATCTCGCTTCACACTGTTGAAAAACTGGTGGTTGGTGCACGCCTGTAAGCTTGTCGTCTTTGACAAACTTTACTTCAGTTGTGCGGGGAACGATCTTATACATTATTTCGGGGAAGCTGGGTTCTGGCTGCTGTTAGAAGTGTTTGTACGAATGTGCCCTGCATGACTTCTGTTTCACAGATTGTCGAGGAAGAGGTTGTTGCATCTGAAACCCCCGAGGCCGAAACAGCCCCAAAAGCGGAGAAAAAACCGAAAGAGAAAAAAGCGAAAGAAGAGGAGCCCAAAGAAGAAAAGCCAAAAGAAGAACCAAGGAAAGAGAAACCTGAAGAAGAAAAGCCAAAAGAAAAACCAAAGGAAGAAAAACCCAAAGAAGAAGAGAAACCCAAAGAAAAGAAACCAAAGGAAGAAAAGAAGCCCAAAGAGGAACCTGCGGAAGAAACACAAAAAGAAGAGAAAGTTGAAGTCAAAGAGGAAACAAAACCCAAAGAAGAAGAAAAACCAAAGAAGAAGGAAAAACCAAAGGAAGAGGAAAAGCCAAAAGAAAAACCCAAAGAGGATGAGAAAAAAGTTGATCAAGAGAAACCGAAGGATAAGAAAACTAAAGACAAACAGAAGAAAGGTGAAATGGTTCAGAGTTCTGAAACTACTGAAGAAGTAATGGAAGCTACCGCTGAAAAGAAAAAGAGCAAACTTGTTGCGAGTGCAGAAGAAACAGAAGAGACCACAGAACTCACTTTGGAAGAAAAGAAAAAGAAAGGTTTGATCAGTGTGGAAGAAAGTGAAGAAGTTTCGGAGCTGGAAATGATCAGGAGAAAAAAGGAAGCTTTTGAGGGCAAGGCGGTCACTTACATCGAGGACGAGGTGGAAGCTGAGGAGGAAACTCCAGCGGAATCTGCTCCAAAGAAACCTGAAGCCAAACCGAAAGAAGAGGAGAAGAAACCCAAGCAGAAGAAGAAAGAGGAGAAGCCAGTCGAAGAGGAGCCAGTCAGCGTTGAAGAGACACCAAAAGCCGAAGAAGCACCAAAGAAGAAAGAGCCAGAGAAGAAAAAGCCGAAGGTGAAAGATTTCGTCGCAAATAATTCGTTGCTCTCGAAGCCACCAGAGTCTCTCGCACATGTCACGTCGCCTGTGACGGCTTTTCTGCTTTGCATCTTTGCACTGGTGAAATATGTCTGACATTGTAGACGTGTATTGGACGATAAGTGCTGTGGAAATAGGCAGACGAGGAGGGAAGGGTCTGATATGTTTTGTTCGTTGTGTTATTTTTTGCGATTTTTTGCACAGAGCAGACGGGGTGGGAGGGAAAAGCTGTTTTGTCTGCAAGTGAGGCATAAAAACTGGCACGGAACAACTTCCGTTTGCAAAAGATTGATGCGAAGTCTTGGAGAGAAAAAATCGCTCTTGCAACTGAAGCTCGGTTTCCCGCAGGACGAAGAGGACTCCGCCAAGAAGGGCGCCCCCGAATTCGTGATGAAACCGGAAGACAACATCAGTATCGAGGAGGGGCAGACCATCAGACTCACGTGCCAGGTCAAAGGTAAGCGGCGTGCGCTATCTGCTCCATTCTTGTGTGAAGGAATGGACGTCACTTCCTCTCCGGCGTGTAAGATATCATCACATCTTTTCATTGCACAGGTCATCCTTGTACAGTTTGTGAAAATTAGTCGTCTAGATTTTGCCCTTCCATATGAGATGAATTCAGATCTGGGTTGACGAGTGTCCAAGGGAACAAGAAATTCTTTCATGAACCTGTCTGAGTGCGCACTTGCACCATCTTCGCAATTTGCACGACACTGCGTCTTTATGCACACATCATTGCGCGTACAGCTTTCTCATTTTTGTGATTGAACAGGTTTCTAAATTTACATTCAAATTTAGAAAACGCAGAATGCACAAATTTGGTCACAAACTTGGTTGATCACATTTTCTCTTTTCTTCGCCCTTTTTCCTGATGGATGGTGAAAACAGGTGAACCAGAACCTGAGGTTGAATGGATAAAAGACGGCAAGAAAATAAAGCCGAAAAAGCGAGACACGAGGATCAAGGTGGACTGGGACATCTCCACGGACGCCTACTTCTTGGAGATACACAATGCCACCAAGGCAGACGAAGGCACCTACGAAGTAGTAGTTTCAAACAAAGTGGGTGAAAGTCGGTCAAGTTTCGTGGTCAGCTTCGGCAAGATTGAGCAAGTCAAGCTTGTTCAGGAGGACGTGGTTTCCGAAGCGGTTGAGACTGCAGAAACGAAAAAAGTCACAGAGACCGTTGTACAGAAAAAAGACACAGTGGAGGAAGTTGTTCAAATTGAGGCGGAAACCAAGGCTGAATCTGTGCCAAAGAAAATGGAAGAGAAGCCAAAGGAAGAAGAACCAAAAAGAGAGAAGCCAGCGGAAAAGAAAGCGGACGTCAAGAAGCCAAATGAAGCAGAGCCCGAGTATTCTGAAGAATCTGAAGAAGAAACAGAATCAAGTGAGGAAGAAACTGAATCCAGTGAAGAGGAGTCCTCAGAAGAATCTGAGGAAGAAAAGCCAGCAGAAAAACCAAAGGAAAAGGAACCTGAGAAACCCAAAAAGAAAGAGCCTGAAACAAAGAAAGAGGAAGTGAAAGAACCTGAAAAACCAAAGGAAAAGGAACCCAAGAAAAAGAAACCAGAGGATGAAAAGAAGAAAGGAGAGATGGTG